>Ga0228703_1000147_pt1 | contig 58065 bp, 52 predicted proteins | sample McNCre217_Aug_MG_3_FD_178020 | JGI IMG/M metagenome (GOLD analysis project Ga0228703, IMG submission 178020) | Freshwater microbial communities from McNutts Creek, Athens, Georgia, United States - 29-17_Aug_MG | ecosystem: Environmental > Aquatic > Freshwater > Creek | place: USA: Georgia...
CGGATTTTCATCAATGCCGAGCTTGAGGAGTTGCAACAAGCGTTAAGCGCTTCGTTGCAAGTGCTGCGCCCCGGAGGTCGATTGGCTGTGATCAGTTTCCATTCTTTGGAAGACCGCATCGTCAAGCAATTCATCACGCAACATTCGCGTGAGGTGTATGACCGTCGCGCGCCTTTTGCGGCTCCCAAAGTGATGGACTTCAAAGCGATCGATCGCATCAAGCCCAGTGCTGCGGAGGTGGAGGGTAATCCTCGTTCTCGCAGCGCCATCATGCGCGTGGCTGAGCGTTTAGGAGCGGCAGCATGAGCCGCGTGAGTTTGCTTTTGCTGATCGCTGTGATGGTGAGTGCTCTGTACTTGGTGCGTACGCAGTACGAGTCACGTTCGCTCACCACTGAAATTGATCGCGCCACCAGTTTGGCGCGCAACCTGGAAACAGAAAACGACCGCCTAGACGTGGAACGCCGTGCGCAAGCCACGCCCCTGCGTGTCGAGAAATTGGCGCGTGAGCAATTGCACATGCGCACCATCACGCCAGCTATCACGCAATACGCCACCGTGCCAGGTGGCGCTGCTGCATCTGTGCCTGCTTCTGCGGAGGTTCGCCCATGAGCAGCCGCAGCGTGCAATACACCTCCAGCCCTTTGCTTGCGAGCAAGACGCCCATCTGGCGCAGCCAGTTCATCGTGGCTGTCATTGCGGCGGGCTTCTTAGGCTTAGTGGCGCGCGCTGCATATGTGCAGGTGATTGACAACGCCTTCTTCAAGCGTCAAGGCACGGTGCGTTTTGTGCGCACCTTGGACTTGCCTGCCAACCGCGGTCGCATTTTGGATCGCCATGGCAACATCTTGGCGTCTAGCGTGCCTGTGCCCAGCATTTGGGCCAACCCAGAAGACATCGAGCGCGATCCTGCCAAGCTCAAAGCCTTGGCTAAGTTGCTGGGCATGAACCCAGCCGACCTCGACAAGAAGCTGCAAGACGAAGACAAAACCTTTGTGTGGCTCAAGCGTCAAGTGGATGAGTCGGTGGCCAAGGACATTGCAGCGCTCAAGATCAAAGGCGTGTACGACCGCAAAGAATACAAGCGCATTTATCCAGAGGGTGAGTCGGTGGCGCACGTGGTGGGTTTCACCAACGTGGAGAACTTGGGCCAAGAAGGTGTGGAGCTGACCTTCAACAAAGCCCTGGGAGGCAAAGCCGGTTCGCGTCGCGTCATCAAAGACCGTTTGGGTCGCGTGGTGGAAGACATCGGTGAAATGGTGCCACCGCTCGATGGTGAAGATTTGCAACTGAGCATCGACAGCAAGGTGCAGTACTTTGCTTACGAAAAAATCAAAGAGTCGGTGGTCACCAACAAAGCTGTCGCTGGCAGTGTGGTGGTGCTGGATATCAAGACAGGCGAAGTGCTGGCCTTGGTCAACTACCCCAGTTACTCCCCGGGGAAACGAGGCAGTTTGAGTGGTGCGCAGCTACGCAACCGAGCGCTCACCGACACGTTTGAACCAGGATCCACCATGAAACCGCTCGTGGTGGGTTTGGCTTTGGAAAAGGGCATTGTGAAGCCCGAGACTTTGATCCAAACCGCGCCCGGTAAATTGCAGATGGGCACGGCCACCATCACCGATGCACACCCACATGGGGTGTTGAGTGTGAATGAGGTGATTCAAAAATCCAGCAACGTGGGCACGGTCAAGATCGCGATGCAAATGCAGCCCCACGACATGTGGGAGGTGTTCACGCAGGTGGGATTGGGGCAAAAGCCGCAGGTGCCTTTCCCTGGTGCTGTGGCAGGCAAAGTGCGCGCTTACAAAACATGGCGCCCGATTGAGCAAGCCACCATGAGCTATGGCTACGGTTTGTCAACCAGTTTGTTTCAATTGGCACAGGCCTACACCGTGTTTGCGCATGATGGCGAAATGGTGCCCATGAGCTTGGTGAAAACGAACCAAGCGCAAGTCAACGGCGCACGTGTGTTCTCATCACAGAACGCCGCGGCCATTCGCAATATGCTGCATATGGTGACCATTCAAGGTGGCACCGCACCCAAGGCGCAAACCATGGGCTACTCGGTGGGTGGCAAAACCGGCACCGCGCACAAGGTGGAAGGCAAGGGCTACGCCAGCAAAAAATACCGCGGCTTCTTCGTGGGCATCGCGCCTATTGATAACCCACGCATCGTGGTGGCCGTGATGGTGGATGAGCCCACCAATGGCGCTTACTTCGGTGGTGATGTGGCCGCGCCTGTGTTCAGCCAAACCGTGCAGCAAACCTTGCGCATGATGGGTGTGCAGCCCGACATGGCGGTCAAACCCCAAGTGGTGACCAAGGTCGAGAAGGAGTCGTTTTGATGAAACGACTGCATAGCCCCCAAGACGCCGCACAGTGGCTGCACGCCCAGGTGCGTGGTGTGTTGCACACCGACAGCCGTCGCGTGGGCGCAGGCGATGGTTTCATCGCGTGGCCGGGCGGTGTGACGGATGGCCGTCAGTTTGTGGCTTCTGCTTTGAAGCAAGGCGCCACCGCTTGTGTGGTTGAGCATTCAGGTGCTGCAAACTTTGCGTGGGGTGAGAGCGAAGCTGTCGTCTCCTATGAAGGTCTCAAAGCTGCGAGCGGTCTCATCGCTGCAGCGTATTACGAACAACCCAGCCTTGCGCTGGACGTGGTGGCCATCACTGGCACCAACGGCAAAACATCAACCGCTTGGTGGCTGGCGCACGCTCTGCAAAACATGGGCAAGCGTTGCGCCATTGTGGGCACCTTAGGTGTGGGCGAAGTGGGGCACCTCGAAACCACGGGCATGACCACGCCCGACCCTGTGTTGCTGCAAGCGCGTTTGCGTGACATGGCCGATGCAGGTGTGAACGCTTGCGCCATTGAGGCCTCATCGATTGGTTTGGCTGAACACCGCTTAGACGGCACGCAGGTGCGCGTGGCCATGTTCACCAATTTCACGCAAGACCATTTGGACTACCACGGCGACATGAGCAGCTACTGGCAAGCCAAGCTGGCGCTGTTCAGCTGGGCAGGTTTGCAAGCCGCGGTGGTGAATGTGGACGATACACAAGGTGCAGCTTTGGCCTTGCAGTTGCAAGCACGCAAGGATGTGCGTGTGTGGACAGTGTCATGTGCTGCCGATGCAGCGATGGATGCGCAACACATCGTGGCACGTCACATTCAACACGGTGAGAGAGGGTTGCGCTTTGATGTGGTTGAAGGTGATGAAGCACACACCCTCGACACCCAGTTGGTGGGTCACTACAACGTGAGCAATGTGCTGGGCGTCATCGCTTGCTTGCGTGCTTTGGGTCACAGTTTGGTAGATGCCGTACAAGCTTGCCGCGTGTTGCCTGCAGTGCCCGGGCGCATGCAAACCGTAGTCGCGGCAGGTGAGCCTTTGGTGGTGATTGACTATGCGCACACGCCCGACGCTGTGGCGCAAGCAGTGCAAGCTTTGTTGCCGCTGGCGCACTCACGTGGTGGCGAGTTGACGTGTGTGTTGGGTTGCGGTGGTGACCGTGATGCTGCCAAGCGCCCCTTGATGGCCGCAGCGGCAGAGCAATACGCACAGCATGTGGTGTTGACCAGTGACAACCCACGCAGCGAAGACCCACAAATCATTGTGAATCACATGCTGGCGGGTTTGCAAAACCCAGCCAAGGCCATCGTGATTGCTGACCGTGCACTGGCCATTGCACACACGGTGCAACACGCACACGCGCAAGACGTGGTGTTGGTGGCAGGCAAAGGCCACGAGGATTACCAAGAAATCGCGGGCGTCAAACATCCGTTCAGCGATGTGCAGCACGCACGCGACGCGTTGACGCAACGTTCCAAAGGCAGGGAGGGCACATGTCTGACATGAACCTCAGCTTGAAGCAAATTAGCCAATGGCTCAGCGCAGCGCAGTTGCATGGTGATGGCAGCTTGATGATTCAACGCGTGAACACGGACAGCCGCACGTGCCAAATCGGTGACTTGTTCGTTGCCTTGAAGGGCGAACGTTTTGATGCGAATGACTTTTTGCCGCAAGTGGCTGCCAATGGTGCCAGCGCGGCTTTGGCGCATCACGGCTTAGACGCGGCTAAGTTGGCCGGCGTTGAGGTACCAGACACGCGCATCGCTTTGGGGCAATTGGCCAAGGGCTGGCGCAGTCAATTCAGCTTGCCTGTCGTTGCCGTCACGGGCAGCAACGGCAAAACCACCGTCACACAAATGATTGCCAGCATCTTGCGTGCTGGCTTTGGTGACGATGCCTTGGCCACGCAAGGCAATTTGAACAATGACATTGGTGTGCCACAAACCCTGCTGCGCATGCGCATGCATCACCGCAGTGCGGTGGTGGAGTTGGGCATGAACCACCCCGGCGAAATTGCAGGCTTGGCCGACATGACGCAAGCCTCTGTGGCGTTGGTGAACAACGCCCAGCGCGAACACCAAGAGTACATGGCCACGGTCGAAGCCGTGGCGCAAGAAAACGGCGAAGTCATCAAGGCCTTGCCTGCACACGGTGTGGCTGTGTTCCCTGCGCATGACGCCTACAGCGCCTTGTGGCAAACCTTGGCAGGTAATCGTGCGTGCATGCGTTTCTCCATGAGCACCAACACCGTTGATAAGGCAGAAGTGCAGTTGCTCACAGCCGATTGGTTGAACGACCACTGGGTAGTAGAAGCACAAACACCCGCAGGTGTGTTGCGCACGCAGTTGCACATCGCAGGTCGTCACAACGTAGGCAATGCGTTGGCGGCCACCGCGTGTGCGTTGGCAGCAGGCGTGTCACTTGATGTGATTGCACAAGGCCTGAACAGTTTTGAGCCTGTGAAAGGTCGCTCACGCGCTTTTGGCATTCAATGCCAAGGCCGCGACATCACCGTGGTGGATGACACCTACAACGCCAATCCCGACTCTGTGCGCGCTGCGATTGATGTGCTGGCCGAGTTGCCTGCACCTCGTTTGCTCGTGTTGGGCGACATGGGTGAGGTGGGTATGCAGGGCCCCGAGTTCCACCAAGAGGTGGGCATCCACGCCGCACAAATGCGCATTGACCATGTGCTGTGCTTGGGTGACTTGGCTGCACACACAGCCACAGCATGTGGTGCGAATGCGCAGCACATGAAAGATATCGACGCATTGAATGAGCGCGTGATTCAGCAGTTGCCACAACTCGGCAGCGTGTTGGTCAAAGGATCACGCTTCATGAAGATGGAACGCGTGATTGAGGCCCTCAACGCCTGTCACGACCACAATAAAAAGGAAACGACGCCATGCTGCTGACCCTGGCCCAATGGCTGCAAACCCTCTCGCCAGAATTTGGTTTCTTCCGCGTGTTCCAGTACCTCACGTTCCGTGCGGTGATGGCGGCGTTGACGGCATTGCTGATTGGCTTGATTGCCGGGCCTGCCGTGATTCGCCGTTTGGCCGCTTTGAAGATTGGTCAACCCATCCGCGAATACGCCATGCAATCGCATTTGGCCAAGAGCGGTACGCCCACCATGGGTGGCGTGTTGATCTTGATCGGCATTGCCGTGTCCACTTTGTTGTGGGCTGATTTGTCCAACCGCTTTGTGTGGATTGTGATGATCGTCACCTTTGGCTTTGGTGCCATTGGTTGGGTGGATGACTGGCGCAAGGTCGTCAACAAAGACCCAGAGGGCATGCGTTCACGCGAAAAATACATGTGGCAATCCATCATTGGTTTGGTGGCTGCTTTGTATTTGGTGTTCAGCATTTCTGAAAGCAGCAACTTCCGTGTGATGGAGTTGTTTTTCTCTTGGGTGCAATCTGGTTTTGATGTGAACTTGCCCCCTAAAGCGGGTTTGTTGTTGCCCTTCATCAAAGAAGTGAGCTACCCACTGGGCGTGTTTGGGTTTGTGATCATGACTTACTTGGTCATCGTGGGCTCTAGCAACGCGGTGAACTTGACCGACGGTTTAGATGGCTTGGCCATCATGCCGGTGGTGATGGTGGGTTCGGCTTTGGGTGTGTTTGCCTATGTGACCGGCAGCTCGGTGTATTCCAAATACCTGTTGTTCCCCTACATCCCAGGTTCGGGCGAGTTGATGATTTTCTGTGCCGCCATGGCGGGCGCTGGTCTGGCGTTCTTGTGGTTCAACACACACCCCGCCCAAGTGTTCATGGGCGACGTGGGCGCACTCGCCTTGGGTGGTGCGCTCGGCACGATTGCTGTGATCGTGCGTCAGGAAATTGTGTTGGCCATCATGGGCGGCATCTTTGTGGTGGAAGCCTTGTCCGTCATGCTGCAAGTGACGTACTTCAAATACACCAAAAAGAAATATGGCGAAGGCCGTCGCATTTTGAAGATGGCGCCTTTGCATCACCACTTTGAGAAAAGCGGTTGGAAAGAAACCCAAGTCGTCGTGCGTTTTTGGATCATCACCATGCTGCTGTGCTTGGTGGGCCTGTCTACCTTGAAGTTGAGATAAGAAGATGCAGCAACTCCACAACCAATCAGTGCTGATTCTGGGCTTGGGTGATTCCGGCCTGGCAATGGCACGTTGGTGCGTTCGCAATGGCGCGCAAGTGCAAGTCGTGGACACGCGTGCTGAACCACCGCATTTGGCCGTGTTGCGTGCAGAGTTGCCAAGTGTGAAATTTGTGCATGGCGCGTTTGACGCCAGCTTGGTCGAAGGCCAAGACGTGCGCGCGGTGTTTAAGAGCCCAGGCCTGAGTCCTGAGTCAGTCGCTCCTGTGTGGAATGCCGCTGCCGCCGCCGGTTTGTGGGTGGGCACCGAACTGACTTTGTTTGCACACGCCCTGAGCGATTTGCAAACCAGCATGGCCTATCACCCCAAGGTGTTGGCCATCACCGGCACCAACGGCAAAACCACCGTCACGTCGCTGACGGGGCAGTTGTTGGAACGTGCTGGCAAACGCGTGGCTGTGGCCGGCAACATTGGCCCGACCCTGCTCGACACCTTGTCGCAAGCCTTGGATCAAGCCGCTGAACAGCAGGCCGCTGCCGATGTGGTGGCCGCTGAAGAAGCTGCCGCACTCGCCGCAGACGAAGCCTTGGCCGAGCAAGCGCGTGCAGAGGCCGAAGCCAAAGAAACAGCAGCAGCGGCACACGCTGCACAACTGGCACTCGATGCCGAAGAAGCGCTCGCGCAAGAGACGGCCGCTGAAGGCGACGCTGAATCGCAAATGGCACTGACAGGCACGGAAGCAGAACAAGCTGCAGACATGGTGGCAGAAATGGTGGCAGCAGACGATGAGCCATTTGAAGTGGACTTGCCACCATTGGTGCCACCACCGCCACCGCCTGCAGACCATCCGTATCTGCCGCAAGTGTGGGTGCTGGAGTTGTCGAGCTTTCAGTTGGAAGGTGTGGACAACTTCGAGCCAACAGCGGCCACCGTGCTCAACCTCACACAAGACCATCTCGATTGGCACGGCAGCATGGACGGCTACGCCGCAGCCAAAGCGCGCATCTTTGGCAAACAAGGCGTGATGGTGCTCAACCGCGAAGACGCAGGTGTGATGGCCATGTTGCCCGAGCCTGTGCGTGTGAAATTACAAAAACCGCAAGTGCGTTCGCACATCACTTTTGGCGGTGATGTGCCACAACGCCCGGGCGACTATGGCATTGAAACCGTCAATGGCATGACCTGGTTGGTGCGAGCACTAGAAGCGGACGAAACCCGCAAGCGTCGCAAAGACGACGAAGAAGAAATTCACATCCAACGCTTGATGCCCGCTGATGCCCTGCGCATTCGTGGTCGTCACAACGCGCTCAATGCTTTGGCCGCTTTGGCCTTGGCCGGTAGCGCAGGGGGTGATTTGGCGCCCATGCTGTTTGGCTTACGCGAATATCAAGGCGAACCGCACCGTGTTGAAGCGGTCGTCGTGTTGAACGGCGTGGAATATTTCGACGACAGCAAAGGCACCAATGTGGGCGCCACCGTGGCTGCCTTGCAGGGTCTCGGCGTAGACCGTCGTTTGATCGTCATCTTGGGCGGTGACGGCAAAGGCCAAGACTTTTCGCCGTTGAGCGAGCCTGTCTCACGCTATGCCCGCGCAGTCGTTCTGATCGGCCGCGATGCCCCCGTCTTGCGCGAGGTGTTGCAACACAGTGGTGTCACTTTGCTGGATGCCGCGAGCCTAGAAGAAGCCGTCAAGCTCTGCAGTGCGCAAGCCCATTCAGGTGACGCCGTGTTGTTGTCGCCCGCTTGCGCGAGCATGGACATGTTCCGCAACTACGCACACCGCGCTGAGGTGTTTGTGAATGCGGTGAACCACTTGGTGGAAGAAGCGGGAGGCATGGTGTGAGTGACATGACCGCAGCCTCCAAAGTCTCTTTCATGCAGCGCATGAAGCAGGGCTTTGGCCGCCTGTTAGGCGCTGAGCCAGAGACTGGCATGGATGCTTTGCCCGTGCGAGTGCACGGCACAGAGTTCACACGCACGGCGGCGTCGCCTGTGCATGTGAAGGGCTTTGACCAACCGTTGGTGTGGGTCACGTTCGCTTTGCTGATGTTTGGTTTGGTCATGGTGTATTCGGCATCGATTGCCATTCCTGACAACCCACGCATGGGGGCTGGCTATACCCAAACCCATTTCTTGCTGCGCCATTCACTCTCGTTGTTCGTGGCGTTTGTGGCGGCCTTGTTGGCGTTTCAAATCCCGCTCAACACGTGGGAGCGCATTGCACCGTGGGTTTTTATTGCTTCCATCGTGTTGCTGATTGCGGTGTTGATCCCCTTCATTGGCAAATCCGTCAACGGCGCACGCCGCTGGATTGGTTTGGGCTTCATGAATTTTCAGCCGTCTGAGTTGGCCAAGTGGGGCGTTTTGCTCTACGCCGCCAACTACATGGTGCGCAAGATGGATGTGAAAGAAAACTTCTTCGCTGCGGTCACCCCCATGGGGGCGGCGGTGGCGGCGGTGGGGTTGCTCTTGCTCTCTGAGCCTGACATGGGCGCCTTCATGGTGATTGCCGTGATTGCCATGGGCATCTTGTTTTTGGGCGGCGTAAATGCCCGCATGTTCTTCTTGATTGCGACCGCACTGATTGGCGTCTTTGGTTTGATCATCGCCACATCTGAGTGGCGTCGCGAACGCATCTTTGCGTACCTTGACCCATGGAGCATGGAGCATGCATTGGGCAAAGGCTACCAGTTGTCACACTCTCTGATTGCGATTGGTCGCGGTGAAATTTTTGGTGTGGGTTTGGGCGGCAGCGTGGAAAAACTGCACTGGTTGCCCGAAGCGCACACCGACTTTTTGCTGGCTGTGATTGGTGAAGAATTTGGTTTTGTGGGCGTGGTCGCTGTGATTGGCCTGTTCATGTGGCTGACGCGTCGCATCATGTACATCGGTCGTCAAGCCATTGCCATGGACCGCGTGTTTGCAGGTTTGGTTGCGCAAGGCGTGGGTATTTGGATGGGCTTTCAGTCCTTCATCAACATGGGCGTGAACTTGGGCGCCTTGCCCACCAAGGGCTTGACCTTGCCACTCATGAGCTACGGCGGTTCTGCGATTTTGTTGAATTTGGTGGCCATTGCGGTGGTGCTGCGCGTGGACTTTGAAAACCGCGTGGTGATGCACGGGGGGCGACTATGACCCAACGCACCGCACTCATCATGGCGGGTGGCACAGGTGGCCATATCTTCCCAGGCTTGGCTGTGGCTGAACAATTGCGCGTCCAAGGTTGGAACGTGCATTGGCTCGGTGCGCCTGAGCCCAGCATGGAAAGCCAACTGGTGCCACCACGTGGTTTTGCGTATGAGACCGTCGCCTTTGGTGGCGTGCGTGGCAAAGGTGTCAAAACCTTGGCGTTGTTGCCTTTGAAGTTGTTGCGCGCCTTCTGGCAGAGCTTATGCGTGGTGCGTCGTGTGAAGCCCGATGTGGTGGTCGGCTTGGGTGGCTACATCACCTTCCCTGCAGGGATGATGGCGGTGCTGTGCGGCAAGCCTTTGGTTTTGCACGAACAAAATTCAGTGGCTGGCATGGCCAACAAAGTGTTGAGTGGTGTGGCAGACCGTGTGTTCAGTGCCTTTCCGAATGTGTTGCCAAAAGCCGAGTGGGTGGGCAACCCCATGCGCGATGGGTTTGTGAACCAGCCCGAGCCCGCACAACGTTTTGCCGACCGCACAGGTCCGTTGCGTGTGTTGGTGGTGGGTGGCAGCTTGGGCGCGCAAGCGCTCAACACCGTGGTGCCCCAAGCCTTGGCCAAGATTCCACACGACCAGCGCCCCCTCGTCACCCACCAAAGTGGCACCAAACAAATTGATGCATTACGCACCGCGTACGAAGAGGCACGCGTGCAAGCCGAGTTGACTCCTTTCATTGACGACACCGCACAAGCCTTTGCCGATGCGGATGTGGTGATTGCCCGTGCCGGTGCCAGCACGGTGACCGAGTTGGCTGCCGTAGGCGCCGCTGCGATTTATGTGCCATTCCCCCATGCGGTGGACGACCACCAAACCACCAACGCGCGCTTTGTGGTGGACGCAGGTGGCGGTTGGTTGATGCCGCAACACGAATTGAAAGCCCAAGACTTGGCTGACCGTTTGCAATTCATGACGCGTCGCACCTTGCTGGCTTGCGCCGAAAAGGCCTATGCCGTGCGTCAGGTCGAAGCGGTGGCACATGTGGTGGCTGCCTGCGAGCAGCTCGCAGCGAAGGGAAATAAAAAATGAAACACGCCATTCGTCACATCCATTTCGTCGGCATCGGCGGCGCAGGCATGAGCGGCATTGCTGAGGTTCTGTTGAACTTGGGCTACGTCATCTCTGGTTCTGATTTGTCCGACAGTGTGGCTTTGAAGCGCTTGCAAAGCCTGGGTATTCAAACCCATGTGGGCCATGATGCCAAAAACATCGTCGGCGCTGATGCGGTGGTCACGTCCACCGCCGTGCATGCCGACAACCCCGAAGTGGTGGCGGCGCATGCGAAATTGATTCCTGTGGTGCCACGGGCCGTGATGTTGGCCGAATTGATGCGGCTGAAAACGGGTGTGGCGATTGCAGGCACACACGGCAAAACCACGACCACCAGTTTGGTGGCCAGTGTGTTGGCCGAAGCCGGCATGGACCCTACCTTTGTGATTGGTGGCAAGCTCAACAGCGCAGGTGCCAATGCGAAACTGGGTTCCGGCGACTACATCGTGGTGGAAGCTGACGAGTCGGACGCTTCGTTTTTGAACCTCCTGCCCGTGATGGCCGTGGTGACCAACATCGATGCGGACCACATGGACACCTATGGCCATGACTTCAACAAGTTGAAGGGTGCGTTCATCGAGTTTTTGCACCGCATGCCGTTTTATGGGGCAGCAATTTTGTGCACCGACGATGCGGCGGTGCGCAGCATCTTGCCCGAGGTGTCGCGCCCCATCACCAGCTATGGCTTCAACGAGGAAGCGCAAGTGCGTGCCGTGAATGTGCGCGCTGACAACGGTCGCATGTGTTTCACGGTGCAGCGTCGCAACGGTGTGACCTTGCCCGATCTCGACATCACGCTCAACTTGGCGGGCGAGCACAACGTGCTCAATGCCTTGGCCGCGATTGCGATTGCGGTGGAGTTGAACGTGCCCGATGCGGCTTTGCAAAAAGCCTTGGCCGAGTTCAAAGGCGTGGGCCGTCGTTTCCAACGCCATGGTGACGTGGCTGCGAAGAACGGTGGCGAGTTCACCCTCATCGAAGACTATGGCCACCATCCTGTCGAAGTGGCGGCTACTTTGGCGGCAGCGCGTGGTGCGTTTCCTGGTCGTCGTTTGGTGTTGGCTTTTCAGCCGCACCGCTACACCCGCACACGCGATTGCTTTGAAGACTTCGTGGAAGTCATGGGCCGCGCCGATGTGTTGTGGCTTTCTGAGATTTACGCCGCAGGCGAAACCCCAATTGCTGCGGCTGATGGCCGTGCACTGTCGCGTGCCATGCGCGTGGCGGGTCACGAAGCCTTGGTGTTCGTGGATGACATTCAAAAAATGGCCCAAGTCATTGCTGACCACGCCCAAGACGGCGATGTGGTGATGTGCATGGGCGCAGGATCGATTGGCCAAGTGCCAGCCAAGGTGCTGGCGTTGGTGCAACAACGCAAGAGCTAAAAATGACTTTCAATACCAACACTGCCAAAGTCGCTGTCCTGATGGGCGGCCTGTCCGCCGAACGTGATGTGTCCATCATGTCGGGCAGCGGCGTGCTCAAGGCTTTGCAAAGCAAAGGCGTTAACGCCACTGCGTTTGACCCCGCTGAGCGTAGCTTGGATGAGCTCAAACGCGAAGGCTTCACACATGCCTTCATTGCGCTGCATGGCCGTTACGGCGAAGACGGTGCCGTGCAAGGTGCTTTGGAATTGTTGGGCATTCCCTACACAGGCTCTGGCGTGATGGCCTCTGCCATGGCCATGGACAAAGTGATGACCAAGCGCGTTTGGAGTGCTGTGGGGTTGTCGACACCTGGCTATGTGTGGTTATCACCCGAAGACCAAACCGCAGACAACATCCACGCCATTCCTGCCAAGCTCGGCTTGCCTTTGATTGTCAAACCACCACGTGAAGGTTCATCGATTGGCATGAGCAAGGTCACGCAAGCGGGCGACATCCAAGCCGCCGCTGAGCTGGCGACGACGTACGACCCAGATTTGTTGTGCGAAGAATTCATCACCGGTGAAGAGCTGACATGCCCCATCTTGGGCAATGGGCCTAATGCCCGCGCTTTGCCTGTGGTGCGCATCGCTGCTCCCGATGGCGCGTATGACTACAACAACAAGTACTTCACCGATGACGTGAAGTACCACTGCCCAAGTGGTTTGCCTGAAGCTGAAGAGCAAGAGGTTCAACGTTTGGTGGTGGCTGCTTACCGTGCTTTGGGCTGCCGTGGTTGGGGCCGTGCCGACATCATGTTGCGTGCGTCTGACCGCAAGCCGTTCTTGCTGGAGATGAACACATCGCCCGGCATGACCAGCCATTCCTTGGTGCCCATGTCTGCGCGTGCGGCGGGCATCAGCTACGAAGACCTGTGCTTGATGTTGTTGGAGAGTGCCACGCTTGACCATCCTGGAGGCCCCAAAGCCGTATGACCACGCGCTACACCCACATGCGACCCCGTCCTGAGGCGAACGCCTCGGTGCCGGTGCCGCTCGACGTCAAACTCATGCACATGGCGGCTTCGCTCATGTTCGTGGGTTTGGTCGTGGGCGCGTTGCTGGGAGGGGTATGGGCTTTGGTGCAGTTGCCGGCATTTGCATTGCGTGGCATCACGGTGTTGGGCGATGTTGAGCACAACAACGAAGTGACCTTGCGCGCCAATGTGGTGACCAAGTTCACAGGCAATTTCTTCACGGCCGATTTGGGTCGTGTGCGCAACGCATTTGAAAGCGTGCCTTGGGTGCGTTTGGCCTCGGTGCAACGAGAGTTCCCCAACCGCTTACGTGTGACCTTGCAAGAACACAAGCCCGTGGCCTATTGGGGTGACGACGGTGAGCAACGCATGGTCAACAGCTACGGCGAAGTATTTGAAGCCAACGTGGGTGATTTGGATGACGACAAGATGCCACGCCTGAGTGGGCCTGACAGCCAATCGCAACAAGTGCTGTCGATGTATTTGGCACTCAGGCCCGCATTCAACGCGATGAGTTTAGGCGTGGATAGTTTGGCGCTGACCGACCGAGGTAGCTGGCGTGCCAAGTTGGCACACGGTGCGGTGATTGAGTTGGGACGTGGCAGTGTGGATGAGGTGATGGCGCGTGTGCAACGCGTGTCACAAACCTTGGCGCAAGTCACGCAGAAGCTGGGCCGCAAAGTGACAGCGATTGAGTCTGCAGATTTGCGACACGACAACGGTTATGCGCTTCGTTTGCGCGGGGTGAGCACGCAAGACGTGTCGACCAAACGCTAACGAGCACAGAGAGAAGAAGAGAAAGAACGAGGCTGTTATGGCAAAAGATTACAAAGAACTGGTGGTCGGCTTAGACATTGGCACAGCCAAGGTCATGGTGGTCGTGGCCGAAGTGTTGCCCGATGGTGAGCTCAAGCTCGCAGGCCTCGGCGTGGCTCCCAGCAATGGTTTGAAGCGCGGCGTGGTGGTCAACATCGACGCCACTGTGCAAAGCATTCAGCAGGCTTTGAAAGAAGCCGAATTCATGGCGGATTGCAAAATCACCAACGTCTACACCGGCATCACCGGTAGCCACATTCGCGGCATCAACTCCACAGGCATGGTGGCGGTGAAAGACAAAGAAGTCACCGCCGCCGATGTGGCTCGTGTGGTGGAAACGGCCAAGGCCATCAACATCTCGACCGACCAACGTTTGTTGTTGGTGCAGCCCCAAGAGTTTGTGATTGATGGCCAAGACGTGCGCGAGCCGATTGGTATGAGTGGCATTCGCTTGGAAGCAAAAGTGCACATCGTCACGGGCGCACAAAGCGCGGCTGAAAACATCATCAAGTGCGTGCGTCGTTGCGGCTTGGATGTGGACCGCCTCATGCTCAACCCTTTGGCGTCCAGCATGTCGGTGCTGACCGACGACGAGCGCGAGCTGGGCGTCGCCTTGGTCGACATTGGTGCGGGCACCACGGACGTGGCCATCTTCACCAACGGTGCGATTCGTCACACCGCCGTCATTCCAATCGCCGGTGACTTGATCACCAGCGACATTGCGATGGCACTGCGCACACCGACAAAAGATGCCGAAGAAATCAAGATTGAATCGGGCTACGCCAAACAACTTCTGGCTGATCCAGATGTACAAGTGGAAGTGCCGGGCTTGGGTGACCGCACACCGCGTATGTTGAGTCGTCAAGCGTTGGCCGGTGTGATTGAGCCACGCGTGGAAGAAATCTTCTCGCTGGTGCAGCAAGTCATTCGTGACTCGGGCTACGAAGAAGTGTTGTCGTCGGGCATTGTGCTCACAGGTGGCAGCGCGGTGATGCCAGGCATGGTTGAGTTGGGCGAAGACATTTTCTTGAAGCCTGTGCGTCGCGGTGTGCCGCACTACAGCAGCGCTTTGGCTGACATGGTGGCACAGCCACGTGCTGCCACGGTGATGGGTTTGTTGGCCGAAGCGGGCGTAGATCGCCAACGCGGTTTCAAAGTTTCACAAAAGAGTGGGTCGGTCAACTCGTTGATGGATCGTCTCAAAGATTGGTTTGTGGGGAATTTTTAAACATGATTCCTCACACCTTGCTTTATCTTGCACGCGGTAGTCCGCCGCAACGACAGCCCTCTCGACCGAATTTGGGTCGACGATGGCGACCCTGTGCTGCCACCGCGCCACCCTCGTAGAAGGAGCGCCATGAACCAAAAAGCAAAACACAAACGACTTAGGCAACTGCAAATTTTTAGATTAGGAGAAACATCATGAGCATCGAAATGATTGAAGTTGAAGCATTCAACTCAGGCACCCAAATTAAAGTCATTGGCGTGGGCGGCGGCGGCGGTAACGCGGTCGAACACATGATCAGCTCTGGCGTTCAAGGCGTGGAGTTCGTTTGCGCGAACACCGACGCACAAGCCCTGCGCGTGAGCAATGCGCACAAAGTGATCCAACTCGGCTCCACCGGCCTCGGCGCTGGTAGCAAGCCAGAGCGCGGCCGTGAAGCGGCTGAAGCTGCGATTGACGACATCCGCTTGGCGTTGGAAGGCACCAACATGTTGTTCGTCACTGCCGGTATGGGCGGCGGTACGGGTACGGGTGCAGCACCTGTGGTGGCGCGTGTGGCACGCGAGATGGGCATCTTGACCGTTGGCGTGGTGACCAAGCCTTTCGAATTCGAAGGCAGTCGTCGCATGGGCAACGCTGAAACTGGTTTGGCCGAACTCGAAGCCAACGTGGACTCACTCATCGTGGTGTTGAACGAAAAGCTGATGGACGTGTTGGGCGAAGACGCTAGCCAAGACGAAGCTTTCGCCTTTGCCAACGATGTGTTGAAAAACTCCGTCGGCGGTATTGCTGAAATCATCAACGTTGAAGCGTTGGTGAACGTCGACTTTGAAGACGTGCGCACCGTGATGAGCGAAACCGGCAAAGCCATGATGGGCACTGCTGCGGCCAACGGCCCAGACCGTGCACGCATCGCCGCTGAACAAGCGGTGGCTTGCCCATTGCTCGAAGGCGTGGACATGTCAGGTGCCAAGGGCGTGTTGGTGTTGATCACCGCAGCCAAGGGTGGCTTGAAGTTGTCAGAGTCTCGCGAAGCCATGAACACCATCCGCAAGTTCGCTTCACCAGACGCACACGTGATCTACGGTACCGCTTACGACGAGAGCTTGGGCGACCAAATTCGCGTCACCGTGGTGGCCACAGGTTTGGCTGGCAGCCGCCGCGCTGCACCTCAGTTGCAAGTGTTGCGCACCGGTACAGATGGCGTGGGCTTCCCCACCACACAGGCGAACAACGCATCTCCTGCAGGTGTGTTGGCTGCTGCCTCGTCTGGTTTAGCTGGTTTGGCTGCTGGCCTGGGCGTTGGTTCGGTGGCTGCACAACCCAACTACGACTCCATGAACTCTCCCGCTGTCTGGCGTGGCAACCGCACCTCGGCCGCTGCCAAGGTCGATGCCTTGTCATCGGGTGGCATGGACGACTACGAAATCCCAGCCTTCTTGCGCAAGCAAGCTGATTGAGATTCACTAAAATCTCCCTGTGCTTAAACAAAGAACCCTTCAATCCCTGACCAAAGCGGTGGGTGTTGGTCTTCACAGCGGTCAACGCGTGGAACTGACACTGCGCCCGGCGCAACCCGACACGGGCATCGTGTTCCGTCGGGTGGATTTGCCGCAGCCTGTCGATATCCCCATCACGGCTACGGCCGTGACGGATACACGTTTGGCTTCGACCATTTCCAATGGCGGTGCGAAGGTGTTCACGGTGGAGCATTTGATGTCGGCCTGTGCAGGCTTAGGTATCGACAACCTGTACATCGACATCACAGCGGAAGAAGTGCCTATTCTTGATGGCTCGGCTTCCTCGTTTGTGTTCTTGCTGCAAAGCGCGGGCATCGTGGAGCAAAACACGCCTAAGCGTTTCATTCGCGTGTTGAAGACGGTTGAAGTGCGTGAAGGCGAGGGGGCTAACGTCAAGTGGGCGCGACTCGATCCTCATCATGGCTACAAGCTCAGCTTTGAAATTGATTTCCGTCATCCTGCAGTGGACTCCACAGGTCAAAGTGTGGTCTTTGACATGGACACCGATGTGTACACCCGTGACATTGCACGCGCTCGTACTTTTGGTTTCACGCGTGATGTGGAAATGTTGCGTGCCAATGGCCTTGCCTTAGGCGGTGGTTTGGACAATGCCATCGTGATGGATGACTACAAGGTCTTGAACAGCGATGGCCTGCGTTATGACGACGAATTTGTGAAACACAAAATTCTCGATGCGATGGGTGACTTGTATTTGATTGGCAAGCCCTTGCTGGCGTCTTATGTGGCGTTCCGCTCGGGCCACGCGATGAATAATTTATTGCTGCGTGAGTTGCTCAGCCAGCCTGATGCGTATGAAGTCGTCACCTTTGACGATGCGCGCAAAGCACCTCTGGGTTTGGCGCAGCTAGCGCCGGCTTGGTAGGTCTTTAAACACATCGCCTCCGCAGAGAGGGAGAGTTTGAGATGACGGTGTATCACATCCCCACGGTCTATCTCATTCTTGGTATTTTGTATTTGATATTGCCTTTGACTGTTTGGTCATTGCTGTTCAATCAACCGTTGCGCGCTTTGCATTTGTGGTGCTCAGGCGGACTGCTTTGTGGCGTGGCGTTGACCTTAATTGGCCTACGCGCGCACGTTCCGACTTGGGTGACTTACCCTTTGGCCAATGGCTTGGTGTGGAGTGGCATTCTGATCCAAGCATGGGCATTACGGCGCGCCCTCAATCTTGATATTGCTTTCAAACGTGGCGCATTGTTGATACTTGTTTGTGTCGCTGGGTTTGAATTCTTCCGATTGGGTTTGCAAAACGCGGTTTTGCGCTTCTCTTGGTCAACGTTGATTGCAACGCTACTTTTCGCATACATCGCTTATTTGGCATGGCGCATTGCAGCCGTGAATCAATTGAAAAGTGCCAAATGGTTGTCAGTGGTGTATGCGATCACCGCGATCACCATGCTGGCCCGGACAACACTCGTGGTGGCTGGCGTGACAGAACCTGATGTGGTTGCGAGTGGCATTGGCAGTGTGATGACCGTGTTCACGGGCTTGTTGATTTCAATTTTTGGAAATTTTGCTTTTGTGGGTATGTTCTTAGAACGCTCGACGCAAGAGCGGATGAAAGCGATTGCTGAGCGTGCGCGACAAGAAGAAAGTGCCCGCCTGGGAGCACAAATTTCTCAACTGGAGCGCCAAAGAACGTTGGGGACGATGTCTGCGTCTTTTGCGCATGAACTCAGCCAACCGTTGACGGCGATTTTGATGGATGCGCAAGCCATCAGAATCAGCGTAGCTTCAGGCACATCCGATTCGAAAGAGATTTTGGAATCGATTCAAGAAATCGAAAACAGCACCCATCGCACCGTGAAGTTGGTTGAACGTATTCGCAATTTCATTCGGCCTGCACAAACCGACTATGAGTTGGTTGATTTCAAAACGCTGTTGGAAGACGTCGCGCAATTGCTCGCCTATGAAATACGGAAGCACAAAATCAAATTCGAATTTGATGTGGACGCCGTTCCATGCTGGGTGCATGGAGACCGTGTTCAACTTTCGCAAATTGTGTTGAATGTGTATCGCAATGCGATGCAAGCCATGGAGCCTAACGCCAGCAAGAAAATTTTTGTCACTCTCGAGCATTTAGGCGGCGATGTCGTGTTGCGTGTGCGCGATACAGGTCCGGGTGTTTCTGCAGATATGAAGCCTGTGGTGGGGGAACCCTTTAAGAGCTCCAAAGAAGATGGTTTGGGTGTTGGCCTGTCCATTTCTAAAACAATTGCAGAAATGCACGGTGGCAGTTTGACGATTTCAAACGCGGTCGATGGTGGTGCCATTGTTGAGTTGAATCTGCCTGCGACCAACCCGTCTTCACCCAGTGACGCTTAGCGGCTGCGTCCCGCTTTGTACATGCCACTGGTGCTGCGTTGCAATTCAGTGGCTGCTGCCAGCTTGGCCATCGAGTGACCCGCATGGGCGTGGGTGATGGCAATGCCCAAGGCATCGGCCGCATCTGGCCCAGGCAAACCCGGCAGATTGAGCAAGCGTTTCACCATTTCTTGCACTTGCTCTTTTTTCGCGAGGCCGTGACCGGCCACGGCTTGCTTCATTTGCAATGCGGTGTATTCAGCCACCGATAAGTTGCAAGTGGCCAAGGCCGTGATACAAGCGCCGCGTGCTTGGCCCAACAGCAAGGTGGCTTGTGGATTGACGTTCACAAACACAATCTCTACCGCTGAGGTGTCGGGCTTGTAACGTGCCACCACTTCGTGGATGCCGTCGAACAAAACCTTCAAACGCTCGGCCAAATTGCCTTGCACTTCTTTGTTGGTTTTGATGGTGCCGCTGGCCACGTACAGCAATTGGTTACCGTGTTTTTCCACCACGCCAAAGCCGGTGGTTCGCAAGCCGGGGTCAATGCCAAGAATGCGCATTTATGGCAACTGTGCGCTGCCCATGCGCATCAAAATAATTTCGGTACGTCCCGCGAGGTATTCAGACTGCGGGAACTTTTGATAGTGCTTGGGGCGTGGCAGCATCACGGCCAATCGGCCAGCTTCCCAAGGCGTGAGTTGGGACGCTGGTTTTTGAAAGTAGTGTTGCGCTGCTGCTTCTGCACCAAAAATGCCTTCACCCCATTCCACATGGTTGAGGTAGATCTCCAAAATGCGCTTTTTGCCCAGCACGGCTTCGAGCATCACGGTCAGCACAAATTCTTGCCCTTTGCGGATGAAAGTGCGTTCGCCAGAGAGAAACAAGTTCTTTGCCAGTTGCTGCGTGATGGTGGAGCCGCCCACCACTTTGGGTGCTGCCTTGCCTTGTGCTTTGCGACTGGCTTGCAGCTCTGCTTTGGCATTTTTGGCCCAAGCCTTTTCAATGGCATCCCATTGCACACCGTCATGCTGGGCAAAGATGTCATCTTCTGAGGCAATCACCGCGCGTTTGAGGTTGTTGGAGATTTGCACGTAAGGCACCCAGTCTTGACGCCAACGCAAACGGTCTTTGGTGCTGATGATGCGCCAAGCTTCTGAGCGTTCAAACGAGGTGGATTCGGGCGCGATGCGCGCCATGACGGCGATGCGTGCCAAGAAGAAAAATTGCAGCGCAAACCAAGCCACCAACACCAGCAGCAACCAGCGCAGCCAAGGGCGAAAACGTGTGGTGTTCATCGGGCTTCGCCGCCTTTGGTTTGCAAGGTGTTGTCATGGCTGAAGATGAAACGCGACACCACGGCCAATTGGTCGGCTTGTTTGCGCATCTCTTCGGTGAACTCGCCAAACGGACCTGCCGCTGTGGCAATGGCTTGGGCGCGACGGTCAAGATCCGCTAGGCCTGAGCTTTGCACCACCTCGGTCGCGAGTACGCGGCCATCGGTGTTGACGGTGATGATCATGGTCAACTCGCCATAGAGTTTTTGCCCGCTGTTGGTGGCGGGGAAGTAGCGTGTGCCGCGGTCTTCAATTTTGCGACGCAAGGTGTCGTAGTACAGCGCATAAGCCACTTGCTTGGTGGCGGGGCTCACGTAGTGTTTGCGTGGGCGCGCATTGTCTTGGTTGATGCGTTCTTCAATTTCGGCCAGCAGCTTGAGCAGTTGTCGGCGTTTTTGTTCAACCGCGTCCTGCTCGGCTTTTGATTTTTGAGGCTGTGGCGGTGGCAGTTGGGCGAGCAAATTTTTCACTTGCGCCAACAGCAGCGATTGCTCTTTGCGCATCTGCGCCACTTGGCGTTGCATGGACTCGGTCATGTCGCCGATCGATGTCGTCGCTGCGGTGGGTAGAGGCGATGCGGCACGACCGCTTTTGAGTTCGCCGCCACCTGCCAATTGGGTTTGTGCCAAAGCCTGTGCTTTCTCAGGTGCATCGGCTTTGGCGCGCGTGTTGACCAAAATCACATCCAACGGTGCGTCGCTGAACAAACGGTCAAAACGCTCGGGTGCCGCAATGCGCAGCGTCAGCAGTGCACCATGAAAAACGAATGAAATGAACAAGGCTTTTTGCAGCCTTGACCAATGCTTCCATGACAAACGCGTGAGCGTCACGCCGCCGTTCCTTCCGTCGTGGGTGCCTCGTTCACGTCCATGGCCAACGTGATGGGGCCTGCGGCGCTGTCGTCTTCGTCGTCCGTCATCTCAGCCTCTTCGGCGCTGGAGGGCGCATCGACTTCGAGCAGGTGCAACAGATGACCGCTGATGTCGAGGCTGATGTCGTCAATCTCGCTCAAGCGAAGCTGCACGTGTGCGCCGCGTGGCAAATCACCACCACTGAACACGGGCAAGACCAAGGGCAGGTCATCGGCACGCGCCATGGGTGGCTGGCCCGGGAAGGCTTTGAACACAGTAGCGCTGAGTTCGGTGATGTTGTGTTGTTTCAAATACTGCAAGGTCCAGAAACGCTCCATGCCGTTTTGGTAGGCGTTGTACGCACCATAGGCCCCATCAAACGCGGAGATGATGGAGAACAACTCAGCATCTTTGGGTTTGAATGGCGCAGCCAATGCCGCCGTGCTGCCGTGTTTAGCGCACGCAATGATTTGCCATTGATTCACCAAGTCGGTGTAGCGACGCAATGGCGAAGTGCTCCATGCGTAGCTGGGCACACCAATGCCGGCGTGGGGCAAAGCCTTGGTGCCCATGCGCACTTTGACGCCAGGCAACAAGCTGGCTTGGCTGCGGTAGATGCCGGGCACGCCGAGTTCGGCCATCCAATTGCCCCACGTGCTGTTGGCCAGAATCATGGCTTCGGCCACCATCAAGTCGAGTGGCGCACCCCGCTGGCGGATGCTGATGTGCACTTGTTCGTCGCCTGTGGGCGTGGCACCGTTGTTGCCAACGAGGCGGAAGTTGTAGTCAGGACGGTTGAAGTTCTCGGGCTTGCCGCGCACCACTTCGCGCTGCGCTTTGAGGTGTTGGGCCAAGCGGAACAGAAAAGCCAGTTCCGTGCGTGGCATGGCAGGCTCAACGGTGCCTGCGACGTGCGTGAAGCTGGTGTCATTCAACCAAGCCTCGGTGACGATGGCATCGAGCTGGTCATGGCGCAAGTTGGCAGCGATCGGCACACGCTCCACGCGTGTCTCGGTGTTTTGCAAGGCCAACGTGGCTTCGTCAAAGGTGGCGTACAGCGACACCGCAGGGCAATCGCGTCCCTCTTGCAAGGTGTAGGTTTGCACCACCTCGTCGGGCAGCATGGTGATTTTGTAGCCCGGCATGTAAACGGTGGACAGGCGCTGACGGCCCAGTTGATCAATCGCGTCACCGGGCTTCAAGGCCAGCGCAGGCGCGGCGATGTGAATGCCCAGCGTGACCGTGCCTGTGCCCAAGCCTTGCACAGACAAGGCATCGTCAATTTCGGTGGTGTGCGAGTCATCAATCGAATACGCCTTGACATGGGCCAGTGGCAACTCATCCGCAATCGCGGGGGCTTGCAAATTAGGAAAGCTTGTGCCCTTGGGGAAGTTGTCAAACAAAAAGCGTTGCCAATGGAATTGGTAGGCCGAGTGAATAGCCCCTGCTTTTTGCAGCAAGGCGAGCGGGGCTGTTTGTGTGGCGCGCGCGGCTTCGACCACGGCTTTGTATTCGGGCGCATTCTTGTCGGGCTTGAACAAGATTTTGTAGAGCTGCGTTTGAATGGGAGCAGGGCAAGTACCCTGGCCCAACTCGGTTGCCCAAGTTTCGATTTGCGCTTGGATTTGTTTTTTCTTTTCGATGCCAGCCAAGGCTTGGGCAATCACTTCGGCTGAGGCTTTTCGGAAGCGGCCTTTGCCAGCACGGCGAAAGTAGTGGGGTGCTTCGTAGAGGCGAAACAGTGCAGCGGTTTGTTCGGTCAGACTGGCTTGTGCGTTGAAGTATTCGCGGGCGAGGTCAGCAAAACCAAACTCGTCTTCGGGGGCGAATTCCCAAGCGAGTTCTAGCTCGATGGTGGTGCTCAAGGTCTGCGCCTCGCGCATCAGGTCGGCGGGCGAGGGTTTCTCAAATTTGAGCAACAAATTCGCAGCCTTGACCTTGACCCGTTTACCAGATTCCAGCTCGATTTGGGCCGAGCTCTCAGCTTCGGAAAGGATGCGGCCCGTCTGGAATTTTCCAGCTTCTTCAAACAATGCGTACATGGGCAGCATTGTCCCACGCTCCACCTAGGGGGCAGGCTGCAAATCTAGAAATTCAAACAGCTGTGGCAGGTACTGGTCGAAGTTGCTGATGGCATGGTCGCCACCTTCTATCACCACCTGTTGCGAGTCGGGGTAACGGGCTGTCATCTCACGCCAGTCCAGCACTTCGTCACCTTTGGCGATGAGTGCCCAAATGCGCTCGGGATGCGGGAGTGCATCGACTTCCAAGGCGCGTAGTTCATCGACAAATTCGGGCGCAAAGTAAAAGTGTTCGGCAGGGTCGTGCCACGCGCTTTGTTCGCCAATGTATTTGGCCAAGTCACGCGCTGGGTCGATAGCGGGGTTGAGCAACGCGGCTTTGCAGCCGCGAAAGGCCGCCAGCCATGTGGCGTAAAAACCGCCCAACGATGAGCCGATGATCGCCATGCGGTCTGCAGGCCAATTGGCTGTGCGCTCTGAAATTAGTGCTGCAGCGGCTTTGGGCGAGGGCGGTAATTGCGGGCACCACCACGTGATGTGGGGGAACTGTGCCGCCATGAGGGCTGCTACTTGCCGCGCTTTGGTGGATTGGGGCGACGAGCGAAACCCATGCAAATACAGCACATGGGTGGTGGGCAGCGTGTGGGTGGGTCGCGTCTTGAGCAAAGTCATGCTGAATGCTATCAGTGGTCCCAAGGACAGCCCCGTGACAGGGGATAATCTGGCTATGCCCACCGTCATTCACAAACCCAGCCCCTTTCAGCGCTTGATGCCTTTGCTCAAAGGGTTTGATGGCCCGTTGGCGTTTGGTATTTTCTTGTTGGCGTGTGCGGGTTTATTGACCATGTACTCGTCGGGCTTTGCCAACGGTGCGCGCTTCTTTGACCATGGGCGCAATATGTTGATTGCGGGCTTCATCATGTTTGTGGTGGCCCAAATTCCACCGCAGCGTTTGATGGCCTTTGCTGTGCCGCTGTACACCGTGGGGGTGGCTCTGCTGGTGGCGGTGGCATTGTTTGGTTTGACCAAAAAGGGTGCACGCCGCTGGCTCAATGTGGGCATCGTCATTCAACCCAGTGAAATCATGAAAATCGCCATGCCGCTGATGTTGGCCTGGTGGTTCCAAAAGCGTGAAGGTCAATTGCGCCCACTCGACTTTTTGGTGGCAGGTTTGTTGCTGATGGTGCCTGTGGGTTTGATCGTGCGTCAGCCAGATTTGGGGACCGCCATTTTGGTGTTGTCCGCAGGCATGGCTGTGATTTTCTTTGCTGGTTTGAGCTGGTGGCTGATCGTGCCGCCCATCATCCTGGGTGTGATTGGCGTGGGTTTGGTGGTGTTGTTTGAACCCACCTTGTGTGCCGATGGTTTCCGTTGGCCCATCCTGCACGACTACCAACAACAACGCATTTGCACCTTGTTAGACCCGTCGCGAGACCCTTTAGGCAAAGGCTTTCACATCATCCAAGGCATGATTGCGATTGGCTCTGGAGGCTTCTGGGGTAAGGGCTTCATGCAAGGCACGCAAACCCATTTGGACTTCATTCCTGAGCGCACCACTGACTTTGTGTTTGCCGCTTTCGGCGAAGAGTTTGGCTTGGTGGGCAACTTGATGCTGATCGCCTCTTTTATCTTTTTGATTCTGCGTGGCTTGGCCATCGCGGTGGAAGGTCCCACGCTGTTTGCCCGTTTGTTGGCTGGCAGCGTGACCTTGAGCTTCTTCATCTATGCCTTTGTGAACATGGGCATGGTCAGCGGTATGTTGCCCGTGGTGGGCGTGCCATTGCCCTTCATCAGCTATGGCGGCACTGCCATGGTGACATTGGGGTTGGGCTTAGGGATATTGATGTCGGTGGCCAAGGCCAAACAGTTGGTGCAGTCATAATTCGCGCATGATTTCACGCGAACCCACCCTTGAGCGATTGGCCATTGCCCGTCAACTGTTGTTAGAGCCTTTCGGTTTGGATGACACCGACTTGGCCAAAACATTGGCCGAAATCAAAGCGCACAAAGTTGACGAAGCCGATTTGTACTTTCAATACACCCGTGCCGAAGGCTGGAGTTTGGAAGAAGGCATTGTCAAAACCGGTTCATTCAGCATTGACCAAGGCGTTGGCGTGCGCGCGGTGAGCGGTGAGAAAACAGCCTTTGCGTATTCCGACGATATTTCCAAAGCCTCATTGATGGACGCCGCACGCACCGTGCGCACCATTGGCGCAGCTGCCAAAGGTGGCCGTGTCAAAGTACCCACGCGCAAAGTGGCATCAAGCCGTTCTTTGTATGGTGGCTTGGACCCGATTTCTTCGCTCAACAGCACCGAAAAGGTAGAGTTGCTCGGCCGTGTCGAACAAATGGCCCGCGCCAAAGACCCGCGCGTGATTCAAGTCATGGCCGGTTTGGCCAGCGAATACGACGTGGTGATGGTGGTGCGTGCCGATGGCACGCTGGCTGCCGATGTGCGCCCCCTCGTGCGCCTGAGTGTGACGGTGATTGCCGAACAAAACGGCCGCCGCGAAGTGGGCTCAGCCGGCGGCGGTGGCCGCTTTGGCTTGGATCATTTTGACGATGCGCTGGCGCAAAGCTATGTAGACGAAGCCGTGCAACTCGCACTCACCAACCTCGATGCACGACCAGCCCCAGCCGGCGAGATGAGTGTGGTGTTGGGCCCAGGTTGGCCCGGCATCTTGTTGCACGAAGCGATTGGCCACGGTTTGGAAGGTGACTTCAACCGCAAAGGCTCTAGCGCGTTCAGTGGCCGCATTGGCCAACGCGTGGCCGCCAAAGGTGTGACGGTGTTGGATGACGGCACGATTCCTGACCGCCGTGGTTCATTGAATGTGGACGACGAGGGCAACCCCAGCCAACGCAATGTGTTGATCGAAGACGGTATCTTGAAGGGCTACATCCAAGACGGCATGAATGCCCGCTTGATGGGTGTGAAGCCCACGGGTAACGGCCGTCGCGAAAGCTACGCCCATGTGCCCATGCCGCGCATGACCAATACCTACATGTTGGGTGGTGACAAGTCGCCAGAAGAAATTGTGTCCAGCCTCAAGAAGGGTTTGTACGCCGTGAACTTTGGTGGTGGCCAAGTGGACATCACCTCTGGCAAGTTTGTGTTTTCGACCAGTCAAGCGTTTTGGGTGGAGAACGGCAAGATTCAATACCCCGTCAAAGGCGCCACCTTGGTGGGCAACGGCCCTGATGCGCTGACGCGTGTGAGCTTGATCGGCAACGACATGAAGCTCGACCCAGGTGTGGGTACCTGCGGCAAAGAAGGCCAAAGCGTGCCTGTGGGGGTGGGGCAACCTACTTTGCGTATTGATGGTTTGACGGTGGGTGGAACGGCATAAATGCCGAGGGCGGAACAGCCTAAAGGCTGTGGGCGGCACCTCGTAAACCCTAGCGACTTGTCAGAAAACTGCCAGATTCTCTGTGCTACATTCCAATCCATGAGTTCAGCCCGTTTTTACTTTGCTTACTTTTTTATCTCACGCCCCCACGGCGGTCGAGAGATCTGAACGTAGCCCAAACGCTCTGAACTCCCAAACCAACCGCCGGACCCCCGGCGGTTTTTTTTTGCCAAATTCTTCAATCACTTTCTTCAAACTTCAGGACGAGACCATGAAAACGAACACCAGTTATCCAAGCCACGTTGAACACACCAGTCAAACCGACGATCAACGTATCAAGGACATCACCGTGCTACCTCCTCCCGAACATTTGATTCGCTTCTTCCCCATTCAGGGTACGCCCGTGGAGAAGCTGATCACCAAGACCCGCAAAACCATTCACAACATCATGCACGGCAGCGATGACCGCCTGCTGGTGGTGATTGGCCCATGCTCCATCCATGACCCCGCCGCGGCCATTGACTACGCGCGCCGCTTGCAACCGCTGCGTGAGAAGTACGCCGACACCTTGGAAATCGTGATGCGCGTGTACTTCGAAAAACCACGCACGACCGTGGGCTGGAAGGGCTTGATCAACGACCCCTACTTGGACGAGAGCTACCGCATCGATGAAGGCTTGCGCATTGCACGCCAGTTGTTGATTGAAATCAACCGCCTTGGATTGCCTGCGGGCAGCGAGTTCTTGGATGCCATCAGTCCACAATACATTGGCGACTTGATTGCCTGGGGCGCGATCGGTGCGCGTACGACCGAGAGCCAAGTGCACCGCGAGTTGGCCTCCGGTATTTCGGCCCCCATCGGCTTCAAGAATGGCACCGACGGCAACATCAAAATTGCCACTGATGCAATTCAAGCCGCAGCCGGCGCACACCACTTTTTGTCCGTGCATAAAAACGGCCAAGTGGCGATTGTGCAAACCAAGGGCAACAAAGACTGCCACGTCATTCTGCGCGGCGGCAAAACGCCTAACTACGACGCAGCCAGCGTGACCGCTGCTTGTGAAGAATTGACCAAAGCCAAACTGCCTGCTTCATTGATGGTGGATTGCAGCCATGCCAACAGCAGCAAGCAGCACGAGCGTCAGCTGGTGGTGGCCAAAGACATTGCCGATCAAATCAGCGGTGGTTCAAACCAGGTGTTTGGCGTGATGATTGAGAGCCACATTCACGGCGGCGCTCAGAAGTTCACGCCAGGCAAAGACGATGTGTCTCAACTGGAATACGGCAAGAGCATTACCGATGCTTGTTTGGATTGGAACGATTCGGTCGCTTCGTTGGACGTGTTGTCTGAGGCTGTGGCGGCGCGTCGCAAGCGCGGTTAATTGCATGCTGCTTTCCTTGCGTGGGGCGTTTGACTTCTTGCGCAAGGTTGAGCTTCTTTAATGCCAGTACGCCGAGAGCGCGGTATCTGACTTGGCTTAACGTCCCTTCGGGCCGTGATGGCGCCAAATCAGATACCACGCTCTCAGCGTTTTGTTGTTCGGAAGATTTCGCGCGAGCACGTGGGCTTTGGCATTGCCGAGCTGCGAAGCAGGAGCCCCTGCAATAACAGTTGGCACACTCACACTCAGCACGCAGAGTGGTCAGTGCCTGATACGGCGCCATCACGGCCCGCAGGGACGTTAAGCCGTGTCAGGTGCTGGCCGCTCTGTGTGCGTGCGAGAGAACCCACACAAGCGCAACGCGCAGAGAAAAAGCCGCGCAAGCGAAGAGAGATATTAGCCAGCCAAAGCCGCGAGCAACTTCGCGTGAATTCCACCAAAGCCACCATTGCTCATACACAGCACATGGTCACCCGCCTGTGCAGCAGCCACCACTTGCGCAATGACTTCATCTACAGAACCGGCCACCGAAGCCCGCTCACCCATAGGCGACAAAGCCTCGACCGCATCCCAGTCCAAACCCCCCGAGTGACAAAACGCCAAGTTAGCGTCTTCCAAGCTCCAAGGCAGCTGCGACTTCATCGTGCCCAGCTTCATGGTGTTGCTGCGTGGCTCAAACACCGCCAAGATGCGCGCCTTGGGGCCCACTTTGCGGCGCAGGCCATCGACGGTGGTGCGAATGGCGGTGGGGTGGTGTGCGAAGTCGTCGTACACCGTGATGTCGCCACCGGCACGTGGCACTGTGCCGCGCACTTCCATACGGCGACGCACGTTTTGAAATTCAGTCAGTGACGCAGCGGCTTGCGCGGGTGAGACACCCAAGTGCTCGGCCGCCGCGATGGCTGCCAAAGCGTTGAGTTGGTTGTGCACGCCGGTGATGCCCCATTGCACGCGGCCTACCTCTTTGCCGTGGTGCAGTACCGCAAAGTTGTCGGGCTCGCCTTGCACGGACCAAGCATCGGGGTCTGTGGCATTGGCACTCACACCAAACTTGGCCACGCCGCTCCAGCAGCCTTGGTCCAGCACGCGTTGCAAGCTGTCTTCGTCGGCGTTGACCACCACGCGTCCGCTCCCAGGTACGGTGCGTACCAAGTGGTGGAACTGGCGTTCGATGGCAGCGAGGTTGTCGAAGATGTCGGCGTGGTCGAATTCGAGGTTGTTCAGAATGGCGGTGCGCGGGTGGTAGTGCACGAACTTGCTGCGCTTGTCGAAAAAGGCCGTGTCGTACTCGTCGGCCTCAATGACGAAGGGGGGGCGTTTGTGCGCGGCCACATCGGCTGGGCTGCTCAAACGGCCCAAGCGAGCCGAGACGCCAAAGTTCATGGGCACACCGCCCACCAAGAAGCCAGGCTCCAAGCCAGCGGCTTGAAGAATCCAAGCCAGCATCGAAGTGGTGGTTGTTTTACCGTGCGTACCAGCGACGGCCAGCACGTGGCGTGGTTGGCTGGGGTGGTGTAGCACATGCTCCGCCAACCACTGCGGGCCGCTGGTGTAGGTGGCACCACTCTCCAAAATGGCTTCCATCAGTGGGAACTTCGCGCTGCCATTGGGCAAGCGGGCGCGCGAGACGACGTTGCCAATCACGTACACATCGGGTTTCAAAGCCATTTGGTCTGCGCCAAAGCCTTCAATCAATTCAATGCCCAAGGCCCGGAGTTGGTCACTCATAGGTGGGTAGACGCCCGCATCGCAACCTGTCACCTTGTGACCCGCTTCGCGCGCCAACGCAGCCAGTCCACCCATGAACGTGCCACAAATTCCCAAAATATGTATATGCATTCGCCCATTTTAGGAGGGTGTTTCAGGCGCATTTGAGCGAGCGGGTCTGGGTGGCCTCACAATCGCGTCTATATGAATACGGTTCAAGAAGAAATTGCAGCCACAGCCGCCCGCATGGTGGTGGAAGAGGGGCTTGAGTACGGCCCCGCCAAACGTCGAGCGGTGAAACAGCTGGGCTTGAATGCGCGTGCACAGTTGCCCAACAACGACCAAGTGGAAGACGCCGTACGTGAATACTTGGATGTTTTTTGTGCCGACACCCAGCCTGCCGAGTTAGCCGCCTTGCGCGCGTTGGCGGCGGTGTGGATGGAGCGCATGGCGGCTTTTCGGCCGCATTTGGGTGGCGCAGTGTGGCGCGGCACGGCCACTGGTTTGTCTGATATTTACCTGCAGTTGTTTTGTGATGACCCCAAATCGGCAGAAATTAGCCTCATTGACCACAATGTGCGCTATGAAGTCAGCACGGTTCAAGGCTTCCAAGGCGAGGCGGTGGATGCCTTGAGTATCTTGAGCAGCTGCTCAGGGTTGCCTCAGAAAGTACTGGTGCACCTGATGATTTACGACTTGGACGATCTGCGTGGTGCGTTAAAACCCGATGGGCAAGGACGAACCTACCGAGGTGATTTGGCTGCGTTGAAACGATTGATGAAAGAAATTGAATGACGTTGAATGCAAATAGACGGATGGCGATGTATGCAGGCGTGGCCGCGCTGGCTGCCATCGCAGGGGCTGGCGTGGCATGGAAGCGTCGTTCTGTGGGCGCGATGAACGCTGAAGCTTTGGCCACTTTGTGGGCTGCTGAGTTCGACATGCCCGCTGGCGAGGCTTTGTCGATGAAGGCTTTGCAAGGTCGCCCGCTGGTGATCAACTTTTGGGCCACCTGGTGCACCCCCTGCATTGAGGAAATGCCTTTAATTGATGCGTTCTTTCGTAAAAATGAATCAAAAGGATGGCAAGTTGTAGGTCTGGCCATCGATCAACCGAGTCGTGTGCGGCAGTTTTTGACGCAATTTCCTGTGAATTACAAGATTGGTTTGGCCGGATTGAATGGTACTGAGCTCGGTAAGATGCTTGGAAATGATGTTGGAGGTCTCCCATTTACGGTAGTTTTAGATGCCAATGGACAGTTGATCCAAAGAAAACTTGGAAAATTAAGCACTGAAGACATCAATAAATGGCTTCTATAGGTAGTTTTATCAGGCGAAGATTCTGAAATTGGTGTAAATTAGCATCTTATTTACAACAAATAGGATGTAGTTATGGATTTGCGAAAACTCAAGACGTTGATTGACCTGGTCTCCGACTCCAATGTGTCTGAACTCGAAATCACCGAGGCAGAAGGCACGGTCCGTATCGTTAAGAGTGCACCCGCCCCTGTGGCGATGGTGACGCAAATGGCTGCTCCTGTCGCGGTTGCTGCGCCCGTGGCCGCTGCGCCAGCGCCTGCTGCAGCACCCGCTGCCCCTGTGGTGGAAGCTGCGCCTGCAGGTCACACGGTCAAGTCACCGATGGTTGGCACGTTCTACCGTTCTTCTAGCCCTGGCGCCAAGGCATTTGCCGAAGTGGGCCAGCAAGTCAAAGAAGGCGACACCATTTGCATCATTGAAGCCATGAAGATCTTGAACGAGATCGAGGCAGACAAGTCCGGCACCATCACCAAAATCTTGGCCGAGAACGGTCAGGCTGTGGAATACGGCGCACCCCTGTTCATCATTGAATAACGGGCGGGCTTCCCATGTTTAAAAAAATCCTGATCGCCAACCGTGGCGAAATCGCGCTGCGCATTCAACGCGCCTGCCGCGAGCTGGGTGTCAAAGCGGTGATGGTTTATTCCGAAGCCGACCGCGACGCCAAGTACGTCAAGTTGGCTGACGAAGCCGTCTGTATTGGCCCAGCCGCTTCCACGCTGAGCTACCTCAACATGCCCGCCATCATTGCGGCTGCTGAAGTGACGGACGCCGAAGCCATTCACCCCGGCTACGGCTTCTTGAGCGAAAACGCTGACTTTGCGGAACGCGTTGAAAAAAGCGGTTTCCAGTTCATTGGCCCGACCGCTGAATCCATCCGCATCATGGGCGACAAGGTGTCGGCCAAGCAAGCCATGATCAAAGCGGGCGTGCCTTGTGTGCCGGGTTCTGAAGGCGAGTTGCCTGACGATCCTGCCGCCATCAAACGCATTGCCAAGAGCGTAGGTTACCCCGTCATCATCAAAGCCGCTGGCGGTGGTGGTGGTCGTGGCATGCGCGTGGTGCACACTGAGGCTGCTTTGATCAACGCGGTGGCGATGACCAAAGCCGAAGCGGGCACCGCCTTTGGCAATCCCGCCGTGTACATGGAGAAATACCTCCAAAACCCACGTCACATTGAAATTCAAATCTTGGCTGACAAGCACAAGAACGCGGTGTACTTGGGCGAGCGTGATTGCTCCATGCAACGTCGTCACCAAAAAGTGATTGAGGAGGCACCGGCTCCCGGCATTCCACGCAAGTTGATTGAGAAAATTGGTGAGCGTTGCGCAGCGGCTTGTAAAAAGATCAACTACCGCGGCGCAGGCACCTTCGAGTTCTTGTACGAAAACGGCGAGTTCTATTTCATTGAAATGAACACCCGCGTGCAGGTGGAGCACCCAGTGACGGAATACATCACGGGTGTTGACATCGTGAAAACACAAATCATGGTGGCTGCTGGATTGAAATTGCCTTTTGCGCAACGCGACATCGAAGTGCGCGGCCACTCGATTGAGTGCCGCATCAACGCGGAAGATCCGTTCAAGTTCATCCCATCGCCTGGTCGCATCACCATGTGGCATGCACCCGGCGGCCCCGGCGTGCGTGTGGATTCGCACATCTACACCAATTACTACGTGCCACCAAATTACGACTCGATGATCGGCAAAATCATCGTGCACGGTGACACCCGTGACGAGGCTTTGGCCCGTATGCGCACCGCTTTGGAAGAAACCTTGGTTGAAGGTATCAACACCAACATCCCGCTGCACCGCGAGTTGATGGTGGACGCCAAGTTCATGGCTGGTGGCACCAATATTCACTACTTGGAAGAGTGGCTCGCTGCTCACAAGCGCTGATGTTCGAACTGAGACTGATGTGCCCCGAAGACAGCGTCGAAGCTGTCTGCGAGGCGCTGGATGCACTTGACGCTTTGAGTGTGTCCGTCGAAGACGCCGATGCGCAAACCGATGCCGAGCAAGCCTTGTTTGGCGAGCCCGGCATGCCGCCCCCCAAAGAAGGTTGGAAGCGTTCGCGCATCGTGGCCTTGTTTGCCGAAGAGACCAATGCACAAGATGCATCACGTCTGTTGGCCTTGCAAGACTTCTTCGCTGATAGTCAAGTGCTGGGCATTCAGCCTGTGGCCGATCAAGACTGGGTGCGCTTGACGCAGTCGCAATTCGCACCCGTAGACATCACGTCTGAGTTTTGGATTGTTCCGACATGGCATGAGCCGCCTGAGCAGGCCAAAAAAGTCATTCGTTTAGACCCAGGTCTGGCGTTTGGCACTGGAACACATCCCACCACGCGCATGTGTTTGCGTTGGATTGCGACGCACGATGTGGCCAACCAGCGTGTGCTTGACTACGGCTGCGGTTCTGGCATTTTGGCCATTGGTGCAGCTTTACACGGTGCGAGCACGATTGATGCGGTTGACATTGACGATGCAGCTGTCACTGCCACCGTGCTCAATGCCGATGCGAACAACGTGCGCTTGAACGCGGGCTTGCCCGACAAAGCCACAGGCCATTACCAAACTGTGCTGGCCAACATCTTGGCCACGCCGCTCAAAGTGTTGGCGCCGCTGCTACGCAGCCATGTCGCTGCTGGCGGTAACTTGGTGTTGGCGGGTATCCTTGAACGACAAGCCCAAGAGCTCAAAGACGCTTATGCACCTTACTGCACTCTGGACGTAAGTGACGTGGAAGACGGCTGGATTTTGATGACCGCCCACTGCTGATGCACATTACCCACTGCCCCCAATGCGAGACCGCCTTCAAGGTGTCGCCCCAACAGCTTGAGCTGGCCAAAGGGTGGGTGCGGTGTGGTCGTTGTGCGCATGTGTTTGAAGCAGCGTTGCATTTTGAGACGCCGCCCGATATTCCCCCACCGCCTCTGCCGAGTGCCGATGCTCCTTCACTGTTCCGTGCGGCCATGGCTCCCGCTGTGGCTAACACCGATGTGAAACCCTCGATACCACCTGAATCCGTGGCATCAACAGAGGCTGCATTGCCTGTGAAATGGTTGGTTGTGACGGGTGTCTTGGTGTTTGCGTTGTTGATGCAGTGGGTGGTAGCCCAACGCAATTGGTTAGCTGCAGAAGAACCCGCACTGCGCCCCGTACTTTCAGTACTGTGCGCTTGCGAAGTCACGTGGCCGCGCGAGCCTGAGGCCGTGCTGATTGAAAGCAGCAGCTTTACCGAAAATCCACAAGGTGGCTACATCGTGCAGCTGCGTTTGAAAAACACACAACACCATCCGGTGGCCATGCCCGCCTTGGAGTTGAGCCTGACCGATTTGCAAGACCAAGTCTTGGTGCGCCGCGTGTTCAGTGCTGAAGAACTCTCAGGCAAAGACCACGTGCAAGCCTTGCGTGATGTGCGTTCAACCTTGAACTTCGACTTAAATGAGAAGGTGAGCAAACGCATCAGCGGTTTTCGCGCCATCGTTTTTTATCCTTAATTTTCTGAAAGTATTTCTATGGCATCGCTGATTTGCGGCTCGCTCGCGTTTGACACCATCATGGATTTCGAAGGCCGATTTGCGGAGCAAATCTTGCCTGACCAGTTGCACATCTTGAACGTCTCGTTCTTGGTGCCCGCTTTGCGTCGTGACTTTGGTGGCTGCGCAGGCAACATTGCCTACAGCTTGAAGGTGTTGGGTGGCACACCGCTGCCCATGGCCACTTTGGGCACTGATGCGGCGGACTACTTGCAACGCTTGACAACCTTGGGCATTTCGACCGAATTTGTGCGCCAAGTCGAAGGCACTTATACCGCGCAAGCGATGATCATGACGGATCGTGACAACAACCAAATCACGGCGTTCCACCCCGGCGCCATGATGCAGGCCCACATCACGAAGATCGACAAACGATCAGACATCAAGTTGGCCATCATTTCTCCCGATGGGCGTGATGCCATGGTGCAACACGCGGAGCAGCTCAAAGCGGCTGACATTCCTTTTGTGTTTGATCCAGGTCAAGGGCTGCCCATGTTTGATGGTGCCGACTTGGCACGTTTCATCGACCAAGCCACTTGGGTCACGGTGAACGACTACGAGGGCAAGATGCTGAGCGACCGCACAGGTTTGAGCCATGCCGACATTTCACGCCGCGTGAAAGGCTTGATCGTGACCTTGGGTGCTGAAGGCTGCGAAGTGTGGATAGACGGTGAAAAAACGCTTGTGCCACCTGTAAAAGCAGCCGCAGTGGTTGACCCCACAGGTTGCGGCGATGCATGGCGTGGTGCGCTATTGTTCGGTTTGGAGCAAGGTTGGTCATTGGCCAAGTGCGCGGCTTTGGGTAACCAAGTGGGTGCGCTCAAAATTGCGCAACGTGGTCCGCAAAACTACACCGTCGATGGTTTGATCATCGGCTAAACGCAAAAACCAAACTCCATGCTTGAGGCTTTGCCTCAGTCTGCGAGAGTCGACCAATCGGCTTTGCCACAAGCAGCTGCGCTCACGCGCAGCTGTTTTCGTTTGGACGTCTGTCCACGCACAAGTTCCACATCGCGCTTGGCAATGCCTAAGGTGTCGGCCAACCAAGCCATCAGTGCCAAGTTGGCTTTGCCATCCACGGGAGGTGCATGCAAGCGCACGCGCAAGGCACCATCGTGCTCGCCATCGGCTTGTGTGCGTGATGCATTGGGAATGACATGAATATCCACGATGACGGCGCCTGTTTTTTCCAAGCGAAGGTAAGTGGTTGTAGGAAGCGTCATGCGATAGGGTCAAGAAAAAGCCCGAGGCCTTGCGGCGTCGGGCTTGAGCTCACGGTAAACCGTTGCCTTGATCAGTGAAGATTAAGGCTTGCTTGCTGTTGGGAAAGGCCAAGCAGCTTGCGGGTTCAACGTTGTCTGTGCGTGGGCAGCGGGTGCTTTCGCAGCTTTCTTTGCAGCAGGCTTTTTAGCGGCTTTTTTAGCAGCTGGTTTTTTAGCAGCAGGCTTTTTAGCAGCTGTTTTCTTAGCTACTTTTTTAGCAGCTGTTTTCTTTGCAGCAGGCTTTTTAGCAGCGGCTTTTTTAGCTGCTGGCTTTTTAGCCGCAACTTTCTTAGCAGCTGGCTTCTTGGCCGCTACTTTTTTAGCTGCTGGCTTTTTAGCCGCAACTTTCTTAGCAGCTGGCTTCTTGGCCGCTACTTTTTTAGCTGCTGGCTTTTTAGCTGCAACTTTTTTAGCAGCTGGCTTCTTAGCCGCTACTTTTTTAGCTGCTGGCTTTTTAGCCGCGACTTTCTTAGCTGCTGGCTTTTTGGCCGCGACAGCTTTCTTTGCAGGGGCCTTTTTAGCGGCCGATTTTTTTGCAGTTGCCATTTCTGTTCTCCTAGATCGAATTTAGATCATTGGGTGAAAAACACTTTGCACGGGTTTTTGTGTGCAAAGCGATTCATGGCGCTGGACCCGGGTCCAACCCCATGAACAGGGTGCGTCCACCACCACACCTCGTGAGCGGGTGTTTGTAGGTGTGGTGAACAAATTCGGTGACATGTGTTTGTTTAAGCCATCAATCCCAAGACAGAGCGCCACCAGATTGGTACTCGATCACACGGGTTTCAAAGAAGTTACGTTCTTTCTTGAGGTCGATCATCTCGCTCATCCAAGGGAACGGGTTTTCTTCATTGGGGAACAAGGCTTCCAAGCCGATTTGTGTGGCACGGCGGTTGGCGATGTAGCGCAAGTAGCCTTTGAACATCGAGGCATTCAAGCCCAACACGCCACGTGGCATGGTGTCTTCGGCATAGCGGTATTCGAGTTCGACCGCTTGCATGAACAAACCTTTGATCTCCTCTTTGAACTCTGCCGTCCACAGCTGTGGGTTTTCGAGTTTGATTTGGTTGATCAAATCAATACCAAAGTTGCAATGCATGGATTCGTCGCGCAAGATGTATTGGTACTGCTCTGCAGCGCCAGTCATTTTGTTTTGACGACCCAAAGCCAAAATTTGGGTGAAGCCCACATAGAAGAACAAGCCTTCCATCAAGCAAGCGAACACAATCAACGACTTCAAGAGCGTTTGGTCGGTTTGCAGTGTGCCTGTGTGGAAGTTGGGGTCCATGATCGCGTCGATGAACGGGATCAGGAACTCGTCTTTGTCGCGAATGGATTTGACTTCGTGGTATGCGTTGAAGATTTCGCCTTCGTCCAAGCCCAAAGACTCAACGATGTATTGGTAAGCGTGTGTGTGAATCGCTTCTTCAAACGCTTGGCGCAACAAGAACTGTCGGCATTCAGGCGCAGTGATGTGGCGGTAAGTGCCCAACACGATGTTGTTGGCAGCCAAAGAGTCGGCTGTCACGAAGAAACCGAGGTTGCGCATGATCAAACGGCGCTCGTCATCGGTCAGACCGTTGGGGTCTTTCCACAAGGCGATGTCACGCGTCATGTTGACTTCTTGCGGCATCCAGTGGTTGGCGCAAGTGGCGAGGTATTTTTCCCAAGCCCATTTGTATTTGAACGGCACCAACTGGTTGACGTCGGTTTGGCCGTTGATGATGCGCTTGTCTGCAGCAGTCACACGACGTGTGCTGGCTGCCGCAGCTGATGAGGCTGGTGCTGGAGCTGCTGTTGCACCGTCGTTCAAAGTGCGAGTGGCCGCAACAGGCTGCATGGCAGGTGTCGCAGAAAGAGGTGGGAGTTCCATCGAGCGGTTGGGTAAACCGCTTGCAAGAGGTGATGGCGATGAGGGCTTGACTTCTTCGTCCCAGGTCAGCATAAAAAATTATCCAATGTGCGAATTATGAATGCAACGAAGACAAACGCAAAGCATTCGTGAACTTCGTTGGCTTTTTCTGTTGTGCAATTACAAATCGATGTGCACAAAAATCACTGACAGGATTCGCAAGTGGGGTCATCCACGCCGCAGAATTTGATGTCGGTGGCGGGGATGGCATTCATCTGTGCTTGCGCTGCAGCGGCTGCTGCTTCGAGTGCACTCATGCCACCTGCTGCTGGGCCCGAAGACACAGCGTTGTGTGAACCAGCTTGCACGGTTGATTTCTCAACTTGTTGTGCGCTGGATGTGCGGAGGTAATACGTGGTCTTCAAACCGCGCAACCAAGCAAGCTTGTAGGTCTCATCAAGCTTTTTGCCAGAGGCGCCAGCCATGTAGATGTTGAGCGACTGTGCTTGGTCAATCCACTTTTGGCGACGCGATGCAGCTTCGACCAACCATGTGGGTTCCACTTCAAACGCGGTAGCGTACAAGGCTTTGATTTCTTGTGGCACGCGATCGATGGGGCGCAGTGAACCGTCAAAGTGCTTCAGGTCCATGACCATCACGTCATCCCACAAGCCGAGGCGCTTCAAATCGTGCACCAAATAGTGGTTGATGATGGTGAACTCACCTGACAAGTTGGACTTGACAGACAGGTTGCCAAAGCAAGGCTCAATCGAGGCGTCCACACCAATGATGTTCGAGATGGTCGCGGTTGGTGCGATGGCCACGCAGTTGGAGTTGCGCATGCCGTCTTTGGCGATCTTGGCGCGCAAGGCATCCCAATCCAAAGTTTTGCTGCGGTCCACTTCGAGGTAGCCGCCGCGTGCTTGGGCGAGCATGTCGAGTGAGTCGATGGGCAAGATGCCTTTGTCCCACAGCGAACCTTTGTAGCTGGCGTACTGGCCGCGTTCTTTGGCCAACTCAGACGATGCCCAGTAAGCGTAGTAACACACAGCTTCCATCGAGCGGTCAGCGAACTCCACCGCTGCTTGTGAAGCGTAAGGCACGCGCATTTCGTACAAGCTGTCTTGGAAGGCCATGATGCCCATGCCCACAGGACGGTGACGCAAATTAGAGTCACGCGCCTTCTTGACAGCGTAGTAGTTGATGTCGATCACGTTGTCGAGCATGCGCATGGCCACTTTGATGGTGCGCTTGAGTTTGTCATGGTCGAGCTCTTTGCCGTTAGGGCCGTCTTTCAAATGCTGAGCCAAGTTCACTGAACCTAAGTTACACACGGCGGTTTCGGTGTCGCTGGTGTTCAAGGTGATCTCTGTGCACAGGTTGGAAGAGTGCACCACGCCCACGTGTTGCTGGGGTGAGCGCACGTTGCATGGGTCTTTGAAGGTGATCCATGGGTGACCAGTTTCAAACAACATGGTCAGCATCTTGCGCCACATGTCGGTGGCTTGCACAGTTTTGCAGGGCTTGATTTCACCGCGCTTGGCTTTGGCTTCGTAGGCCACATAGGCTTGCTCAAATTCAACGCCGAACAAATCGTGCAAATCAGGCACATCAGAAGGAGAGAACAAAGTCCACTCGCCTTTTTCCATGACGCGGCGCATGAACAAGTCGGGAATCCAATTGGCCGTGTTCATGTCGTGGGTACGGCGGCGGTCGTCACCCGTGTTCTTGCGCAACTCGAGGAATTCTTCGATGTCCAAGTGCCATGTTTCGAGGTAGGTACACACCGCACCTTTGCGCTTGCCGCCTTGGTTCACTGCCACAGCGGTGTCGTTGACCACTTTCAAGAATGGCACCACGCCTTGTGATTCGCCGTTGGTGCCCTTGATGTGGCTACCCAAAGCGCGCACGCGGGTCCAGTCGTTGCCCAAGCCGCCAGCAAATTTAGACAGCAAGGCGTTTTCTTTGATCAACTCGTAAATGCCGTCCAAGTGGTCAGGCACGGTGGACAAGTAGCAGCTCGAGAGCTGTGAGCGCAAAGTGCCGCTGTTGAACAGAGTGGGCGTGCTCGACATGAAGTCGAATGACGACAGCACTTCGTAGAACTCAATGGCGCGGGCTTCGCGGTCCACTTCGTTGAGTGACAAGCCCATGGCCACGCGCATGAAGAAAGCTTGTGGCAATTCAATGCGGGTCTTGCGCACGTGCAAGAAGTAGCGGTCATACAGAGTTTGCAGGCCGAGGTAATCAAACTTCAAGTCACGGTCCGCTTTGAGTGCGGCCCCCAAGCGTGGCAGGTCGAACTGCAACATGGCTTGGTCAAGCAGGTCGTTGTCCACGCCTTTTTGGATGAACTGAGGGAAGTACTCTGCGTAGTGCTGGCCCATGTCGGCGTGCAGCACTTCTTTGCCCAACACTTCTTTGGCGATGGTGTGCATCAACAAACGTGCCGTGGCGTAGGTGTAGTCTGGGTCTTTCTCGATCAGCGTGCGTGTGGCCAAGATGGCCGCCTTGTAAACCTCGTCCATGGGGACGCCGTCGTACAGGTTGCGCATGGTTTCAGCCAAGATGGGGTCAGGCTTGACGTCTGCACCCAGGCCGGCGCATGAATCGTTGATCAGGCGTTGCAGGTTTTTCAAATCCAAGGCCACGCGTTGGCCGTTGTCGATCACGTGCAATGCGGGCGCTGCAGGCGTTTGTTCTTCTTTGATGTGGGCGCGTTCTTGGTTGCGGCGCTCACGGTACAGCACGTACGCACGGGCGATTTCGTGGTGACCACCGCGCATCAAACCCAATTCCACTTGGTCTTGTACGTCTTCGATGTGGAAAGTACCGCCGCCTGGACGTGAGCGCATCAATGCGCGAACCACGCCTTGGGTGAGCGCTTCGACCATCTCGCGCACGCTGGCAGAGGCGGCGCCTTGGGTGCCGTGCACAGCCAAAAACGCTTTCATCATGGCCACAGCAATTTTGGCGGGCTCGAAAGGCACCACAGCGCCATTGCGGCGAATGATTTGGTAGTGGGTCAGCATGGTGGGGTTCTCTTGCGCCGCACGGTCGTGCGCGAGGGATGGGTTACCCATGGGGCTGGTGGCGTGCACAGAGGTCTCAGCTGTTTGCATGTCTTTTTTCTTTCGGATGAGCAGTTCAATAGTGCGTACAAAAACGATGTCGTGACCATTTTTGTTAAATTCAGACCGACACTATATCTGGTGTTCGACAGCTTGCCAACACGCTACAGGTAGTGTTTTGGTAGGAAATGCTTACATTTCAAATTTCACAAAATGAAGCAGTTGATCGCCGTGTTTTTCGACACCTGTTGTAGCTCAATATTGGCGGGAAGTTGTATTCGAAATCTAGTGTTGACGCCGCATTTCAAGTTATTTGATGCGCTGATGCCCATGGCGTCTGGACGTGAAATGGAGATGCACAAACTCTGTGCGAAATAATATTTTTTTGAGAGATGACGAAAAATTAATTTTTCGTTGGAAAACTGCTCGCAGGCCAGCCCAAAGATTGCTGCAAAAGTTTCCAATCAAAGCCCGCACCCGGATCTTGTTTGCGATCAGGCGCCACATGTTCATGGCCTGTGATGTGATGCAGTTTGTAATGTTGTGCAATGGCTGCGCACAAGCTGCTGAGGGTTTCATACTGCAGTGCTTCAAAGGTGTGGCCTTCTAAGCCTTCGAGTTCGACACCAATCGAAAAATCGTTGCAGTTGTCACGCCCTTGATAGTGAGAGCGGCCTGCGTGCCATGCGCGGTCGTCACAGCTGACGAACTGAATGAGTGCGCCATCACGGCGAATCACAAAGTGTGCTGACACCTCAGCGCCACGAATTTGTTGAAAGTAGGGGTGCGCATCCCAGTCCAGCGTGTTGGTGAACAGCGCTTCTATTTCAGAGCCACCGTATTGGCCAGGCGGCAGGCTGATGGAGTGCACCACGACCAAGTCAATCGAGGTGTTCGTTGGACGCGGTCCGAAGTTGGGCGAGGGCGTGTGTTTGGCAAAGCGATACCAACCATCGCGCCACAAGCGGGTCATCGCTTCAGCCTTCATGGCTGTCACGGTGTGCAACGCTGCAATACAGACCATGCGAGCCACGAATGGCATCGTCTTGTGGCACATGGGTGCCGCAGTGGGCACAAGGCACCATCACTTGAGGTCCTGAGTTTTTGGTGGAGGGTTGATGGGGCTTTCGCTGTTGGCGAATCCACCAGATGCCAGCTAGGACGATGAGCAACAGGACGAGGTATTTCATGCCACGCGTCCCAACACCACTTCCAACACAAAGCGTGATCCCGCATACCCCAGCAGCAACAAGCCTGTGCCTATGTAGAGCACGCGTACCGCTTTGCGGCCACGCCAGCCAAAGCGGCTACGACCCACCAGCAAAAGAGCAAACGTGAGCCACGACAGCAGCGAGAACACAGTTTTGTGATCCCAACGCCAAGCCGCTTGCGCGCCATACAGGCTATCGCCAAACAACCAGCCTGCACCTAAGGTGGCGGTCAACAGCACAAAGCCAGCGGTGACAAAGCGAAAGGTCAAGCGTTCTAAGGTGAGCAAGGGCAACCCCACATGGGTGTCAGCACCCATGCGCATGTTCTTTTCAGCGCGAGTCATCAACCAGGCGTGCACCACAGCAGCAGCAAACAAACCGTAAGAGGCCACGCCTAATGCCAAGTGCAGCGGCAACCAAGCTGAGGTTTGTGTGTGCAACTCGGTGCCAGGAAACGCTGCCGCCAGCACGACGACAGCAGCCCCCACGATCGAGAGTGTCCAGCGTGTGCGCAGTTGTGGGAACCAGTGGTGTTCGAGCACATAAAACGTGAGCATCAGCCAAGCCGTGACCGACAGCGCTGGCGCAAAACCAAAGCGCAAGCCGCCGATCTGCGGTGCAAACAAGGCAAATACCAAACCCAAACCATGCAAGGCCCAAGGCACGCTCAAGAGGCGATGGCCCATCTCTGGCGCCAAACGCGGGCCAATGAGTGCCGTCAAAGCGTAGGCAGCTGCCGTGGGAATGCCAAGCCAAAGGTTGAGCGGGATGTCGCTGGCTAAAATCATGGCAACAGTTTAGCGTTTCGCTACACACGGAAAAACCGGCCCTTTAAAGGGGTTTCTATGGCCTCAGCCCTTACCGACAAACTCTCGCGCCTCGTCAAACACATCAGCGGACAGGCCCGCATCACCGAAAGCAACGTGGCCGACATGTTGCGCGAGGTGCGCATGGCTTTGCTCGAAGCCGACGTGGCCTTGCCCGTGGTGCGCGATTTCATTGCACGTGTCAAAGAAAAAGCCCTCGGCCAAGAAGTGATTGGCTCGTTGCAGCCCGGTCAAGCTTTGGTGGCCATCGTCAACAAAGAGTTGGCCGCCACCATGGGCGAAGGGGTGAGCGACCTGAATCTCGCTGCCCAACCCCCTGCCGTGATCTTGATGGCCGGTTTGCAAGGTGCCGGTAAAACCACCACCACGGCCAAGCTGGCGCGTTGGCTCATCAACCAACGCAAGAAAAAAGTGCTGACCGTCTCTGGTGACGTGTATCGCCCGGCTGCCATTGAGCAGCTCAAAACCGTCACCGCGCAAGCGGGCGCCGAATGGTTCCCCAGCACGCCAGACCAAAAGCCAGCCGACATTGCCCGCGCTGCGTTGGATTACGCACGTAAGCATTACTTTGATGTGTTGCTGGTTGACACGGCCGGCCGCTTGGCCATCGATGAAGCCTTGATGGCTGAAATCAAACAACTGCACAGCGTGTTGAACCCCGTTGAAACCTTGTTTGTGGTCGATGCCATGCAGGGTCAAGACGCCATCAACACGGCCAAGGCCTTCAGTGATGCGCTGCCCTTGACCGGCATTGTGTTGACCAAGCTCGATGGCGATTCACGCGGTGGTGCTGCTTTGTCGGTGCGTCAAATCACCGGTGCGCCCATCAAGTTTGCGGGTACCAGCGAGAAGCTCGATGGATTGGAATTGTTCGATGCAGACCGCCATGCTGGCCGTGTGCTGGGCATGGGCGATATCTTGGCCTTGGTCGAGCAAGTCACCGCAGGCGTGGACATGGCCGCTGCGCAAAAGTTGGCCGACAAGGTCAAGCGCGGGGATGCCTTTGATTTGAACGATTTCTTGGCGCAGATTCAGCAAATGCGTTCCATGGGCGGTTTGTCCACCATCATGGACAAGTTGCCCACGCAAATGGCGGCCAAGGCCGGTCAGGTGGACATGGACAAGGCAGAGAAAGACATTGGCCGCAAGCAAGGCATCATCCACAGCATGACCCCACTGGAGCGCCGCAAGCCCGAGCTCATCAAAGCGACACGCAAGCGCCGCATTGCCGCAGGCGCGGGCGTTCAGGTGCAGGACGTGAACCGCTTGCTCAAAGAGTTTGAACAAATGCAAACCATGATGAAGAAGATGAGTGGTGGCGGCATGATGAAGATGATGAAAAAGCTGGGCGGGATGAAAGGCTTAGGCGGTATGGGGGGCGGTGGCTTTCCAGGCATGCGCTGAACCTCTTGCGCTCTAAGTAAAAAGCCCTGACACCTCGCGGTCTCAGGGCTTTTTCATTGCTTGACGACAGCTGGCTTTAAGCCGACTCTTTCACAAACACCTCGCCGCGCAGCGAATGCGGGTTGGCTTCGGTGATCTTCACGTCAATCAGTTGGTTCATCAGGCGTTCAGGGTTGGGGCCGCCTTTGAAGTTGACGATGCGGTTGCACTCAGTGCGCGCACGCAGTTCGGTGGCGTCTTTCTTCGAGTAACCGTCCACCAACACGCGTTGCACAGTGCCCACACGTTGCACGTTGATGTCGCGCATGTTGTCTTCGATGATTTTTTGAACCTCTTGCAAGCGGCGCAGTTTCACCTCGTGCGGTGTGTCATCGTGCAGATTGGCCGCAGGCGTGCCGGGGCGTGGGCTGAAGATGAAGCTGAACGAGTTGTCAAAGTACACATCGTGCATGAGCTTGATGAGCTTTTGGTGGTCTTCCTCAGTTTCGCCCGGAAAGCCCACGATGAAGTCAGAGCTCATCGCCATGTCGGGGCGAATGGCGCGCAGTTTTTTCACCGTGCTCTTGTATTCCATGGCGGTGTAGCCGCGCTTCATGGCCATCAAAATGCGGTCACTGCCGTGCTGCACGGGCAGGTGCAAATGGCTCACCAGTTGCGGCACCTTGGCGTACACATCAATCAGGCGTTGCGTGAACTCGTTGGGGTGGCTGGTGGTGTAGCGGATGCGTTCGATGCCGGGAATTTCGGCCACGTATTCGATCAGCAAGGCAAAGTCGGCAATCTCTGCCGTGCCACCCATGGCGCCACGGTAGGCGTTGACGTTTTGGCCTAAGAGCGTGACTTCCTTCACGCCTTGCGCGGCCAGGCCTGCGACTTCCACCAACACGTCGTCGAACGGACGACTTACTTCTTCGCCGCGGGTGTAGGGCACCACGCAGTAGCTGCAATATTTGCTGCAGCCTTCCATGATGCTCACAAAGGCGCTGCCACCTTCCACGCGTGCAGGCGGCAAGTGGTCGAACTTTTCGATTTCGGGAAAGCTGATGTCAACCTGTGGCTTGGCCAAGCTTTCGCGTTGGTTCAGCAAATCAGGCAGGCGGTGCAAGGTTTGTGGGCCAAACACCACGTCCACATAGGGCGCGCGGGCGATGATGGTGTCGCCTTCTTGGCTGGCCACGCAGCCGCCCACGGCAATCTTGACGCCCTTGGCTTTCAAATGCTGGATGCGGCCCAGGTCGGAAAACACTTTTTCTTGGGCTTTTTCACGCACCGAGCAGGTGTTGAAGACGATCAAATCGGCTTCCTCGACATCGTTGGTTTTTTCGTAACCCTGTGCTTCGCCCAGCACGTCGGCCATCTTGTCCGAGTCGTACTCGTTCATTTGGCAACCGAAGGTTTTAATAAAGACTTTGCGGCTCATGGCTGAGCCTCCCCGTGGGGATAAAAGCAGCGGTTCATGGTGTTGATCCAGAGGCTGTTGAAGAAGCTAACGATTGTAGTGTCGGCTTCTTTTGCGCACGTTTATTGCTTTTATCAGTTGCGGCAATAATTCGCCGTCTGTTGTGGGGATTAAAGCTTGTGTCACATCAAGCCGATACCCACTGACTTGCCCAAACAGGGGCGTGCGTTGCGCGTTGCTGTTTGGCTTTATCAAATGCACCCACTCAAGTGAATGGCCATGAAACAATATTTAAGACTGATCATTGAAATCGTCATGGGCCTGCTACTCGCAGGCGCTTTGGCGTTCGGTTACTGGAGCTACACCGGTAAAAACCACGTCATGAGCGAATTGACGGAAGCCAGCGAAGGCGCGAACGAAGCGCAAGAGGAACTCGAAAAGCTGACCAAGGAATTGGAAGAAGCCAAAGAGCACCTGGAAGAGTACGAGCCAGCCGCCAAACAATTGGCCGCGGTGAAGGAATCATTCGCCAATGGCGTGGTGTTGCAAGACTACGAAGCTTTCATCAAGGCTCAAAAAGGCCCTGTGACCAGCGAACGCCAATTGGGCTTGGGCGCCCTGCGCTTGTTGACCAAAGGTGCTGAAGACCCAGACACGGTCAGCGCTTTCCAAAAAGCGTTGGAGATGGCTGAGTGGTCATCGCGCGTGAAGTCCATCTGTGCCGCGCAAAACGCGTTGGCTGCTGCAGGTCAAAAAGTGAAGGTCTTGGCAGATTGCGCCGCTGAGAAGCCAGAAGCCAAAGCCCACAAAAAAGGCCATGCCGTTCATTGGGATTACGCCGGTGAGATGGGCCCAGAGAACTGGGGCGACGAATTCCCCACCTGCGGCAAAGGCATGAAGCAATCGCCTTTGAACATCACGGGTCCATTCGAGAAGTCGAAAGACGTGTTGGTGGTCAACTACAAAGAAGGCCCGCTGAAAATCTTGAACAACGGCCACACCATCCAAGTGAACGTGGAGCCAGGCAGCACCTTGAAGATCAATAAGGATGTGTACAACTTGCTGCAATTCCACTTCCACCGTCCTAGCGAAGAGCAAATCGACGGCAAGCCTATGGCCATGGTGGCGCACTTTGTGCACAAAAACGCCGACGGCAAATTGGCTGTGTTGGGTGTGTTGCTCAACGATGGCAAAGACAACGCCGCCATTCAAACTTTGTGGAACAACGCGCCTAAGGCCGAAGGTCCAGAGGTGGTGGTCGACAAGGTCAAGTTTGACCCCAGCAGCTTGGTGCCTGCCGCTTTGACGCACTACAGCTACGAAGGTTCATTGACCACACCGCCTTGTACCGAAGGCGTGAACTTCTACATCTTGAAGACGCCTGTGGACATCGGCAAGAAGCAAGTGGTGGACTTCCCCTTCAAACGCAATGCACGTCCTGTGCAACCTTTGAATGGTCGCAAGATCAATGCGAACTGATTTTTAAGACTCTCCAAGTCTTTTGAAAATGCCTGCTCTGGTAACAGAGCAGGCATTTTTTTATGAAGAGAGCTTGATGGGCGGAGAAGGCAGGGTGTAGAGCAACGGCATGGCCACGGCGACCAGCAGGAACACCAGCACAACAAAGATCAGCACCAGTTTGAAAAACTCAGGTGAGTCAGGAAACTTGCGTTTGGGTGGCGGGGCTTCTTCCACTTTGAATGGCGGCAGTTGTACGCCCAAACCATCGCCTGCTGCACGTGATCGAAACACATTCACCACGGGCATGCCATTGGCTTGCGTGCCGCTTAGGGTGGTGGCGACTTTCAGCGCCGCTTGCACCTTCATCTCTCGTGACGCAAACTGGCTGTGGCCACCGTCTTCGAGTTCGCATACTTGTGCTTCTGTTAATCCACACAAATGTGCGACACGGGCATGGTCGAGTTTGCACATGGCTCTCAGGCGAAGTACGGCTTGGGGGTCAATGAGGTCTGCGGTCATGTACGTTGGCGGGGAGCTTATTGATCAATTTGAAGGCGACGTATACACCTGAGAGCGTATAGACCGTGTGCTTGTTTCTAATGACAATCTTGTCAGTTTTCCCATTGACTAGCAACTTATTGATTTTAAATTTCGATGAATTTTAAAAAAATCAAATAAAGCGACGAAGTTGATCAAGCAAAAAATGAACGATAAAAATGACATGTCCAAAGAGAACAGCATCTTCATTGGTGAAGGTGTGGTGTTCAGTGGCTCTATCAAAGCACCCAATCAAGCCGTTATTTCAGGCAAGTTCGATGGTGAGCTAGAAGCGCGTGATGTGCTGATTGGCACCTCAGGTGTTGTGACTGGCAAAACAACAGCTCAGTTCGTAGATGTCAAAGGTGAACTGAACGAAACTGTGACCAGTCGTGAGTTGCTCATCGTCCGCAGCACAGGCCGCGTGCGCGGCGCTGTGACGTATGGCGAAATCGAGATTGAGCGCGGTGGTCAGGTCAAAGGCGACATGACACAGCGCTAATGTTGGCTTAGATCAGCTTGAGACGCTCTGAAGAGGGCACCACACGCGTCAGACGAACGCCGTAGCGGTCGTTCACCAACACGATTTCACCTTGGGCAACCACGGAGTTGTTGACCAACAAATCGAGGGGCTCGCCCGCAATGCGGTCGAGTTCGACCACGCTGCCTTGCGTGAGGCGCATCAAGTCTTTGATCTTGATTTGTGCACGGCCCACTTCGATGGACAAATTCACAACGATGTTTTGCAACACCTCAGGGTTGATGTTGCCGGGCATCGTCGGCTTGAAATCTTCCAAGCTAGGCTCGACGTCTTCCGCTGCAGCTTGCACAGCCACTTCGGCTTCGCCGTGCGTCTCGTGTTCAGCTTCAGCCGCCGCTTCGGCTTCGTCGTGTTCTGGGGTTGGGTTTTCTTTTTCGTCAGTCATGATGTGATCCTGTCTCAGTTTTTGCCGTGAACGTGTTCGTGGTCGATTTGTACCGCCACTTGTGAGCCGCGTGTGCCCACGTTGACGTGGAATGCGGGAACACCGTTGGTGCTCATCAGTGCGGTGTCGTCTTTCTTGAAGAACAACAAATCGCCTTCTTGCAAATGGTTCAAGTGGTGCAGCGTGGTTTTGATTTCACCCATGGTGACTTGCAATTCCAGCTTGGCATCACCCACCGCTGCGGCGAGCGCTTGACGCCATTTTTTGTCTGACTCTTCGTTGCCTTCGCCACTTTGCACGCGGCTGCTGAGCAGTTCACGCACGGGCTTCAAGGTGGCGTAGGGGTAGACCAAGTCAATGAAGCCTTTACCACCGCTCGCGGTGGCATCAGCTTCAAAGCGGCTCAAGACCACCAAGTCGTTTTCGTCGGCGATTTGTGCGAACTGAGGGTTGATCTCAGAGCTCACGTGCTCGCATTCGATGGGCATCAACGGGCCCCACGCTTCGGTCAACGAGCGGAAGAACACTTCAAGAATGATCTTGATGATGCGTGTTTCAGTGGGGGTGAACAAACGGCTGGGAGGGAGTTCACCCACACCTTTGCCAAAACCACCAAAGAAGCTGTCGAGCGAGCTGAACACCACATTGGGGTCGATGATGATCACCGAGTTGCCGCGCAGCGGGTTCATGCGAATCATGTTGACCGACAAGGGTGCACGCAGGCCTTTGAGGTAGTCGCCAAACTTCAAAATTTGCACGCGCGTGGGGTTCACGCGTGGGCTGGTGCGCAGCACTTCGAGCAAGCCAAGACGGAACAGTCGGATGAAGCGCTCGTTGATCATGTCGATCGACGAAACGTTCACGCCCAAGCTGCTGTCTTCGCTGGCGAGGTCGTGTTTACGCACCCGCACGCTTTCGTTGAAGCCAGTGTCGGTCTCGATCGAACCGTCGCGCACGCCTTCCGACAGCGCGGCCAGTTCTTCGTCCGAGAGCAGGTTAGATTTCATGTTGAATTAAGAGTTACTGCATCACGAAAGAGGTGAAGAACACGTCTTCAATGCCGCCGAAGTCTTCGTACTTCATGAGCATTTCGTTCATCACGACCTTGATCTTGGCGGCTAAGTCAACGCGGAAGTCTGGCTTGGCCACATCGGCTTCGGTGCTTTGACGCATCACGTCGAGCACGGCGGAGCGAATGGCAAATTCATGCTTCTTCACGTTGTCGAACACGCGTGAGTCGTAGTGGGTCATCACGGCCACTTTCACAACCATGATCTTTTTCGAGCTCGTGATGTTGGTCATGAACTCTTTGTCAATTTCCAAGTAGGTGTTCTCAAAGCGCGTGGCTTCGGCTTCCTTCTTGACTTTCGATGGGCCTTCTGGCGTGGCGCCATGTGCGTTCTCGGCTTCTTTTTCCAGTTCGTCCACTTTCTCGTGGGCGGCTGCTTCGCTCTTGTGCTCGAAGAAGCCAGAGAAATACAAGGTGCCGAACATCACCGACATGATCAGGATGATCACGGACAACACGATCACCAAAATCAAAAGAATCGGTTTCTTTTTCTTCGGTTCGCCTTCGACAACTTCTTCTGCCGGTGCTGCTTCTGCTTCTGCCATATCGTTCTCCTAATGTTCAGATTGTCATGCGTAATTTATGCATAGAGGTCAAGCAAGGACGCATTGGCCTTGTTGGGGGTAGAGGTCACGCCAGAAGCGTCACCCGTACCTTTGACTTGCGAAGATGAATTGTCTCTAACTCGAGAATGCTTGGCCGCATTGCCAGAGTTGTTTTGTGGGGTGTTGCCACCGCCTTGACCAATCTGCACTTGGCCAGCATTAATGCCAAAGTTACCAAGTGCTTCACGTAAGCGCTGGCTGCTGTTTTGTAGCAAGTCGCGTGTGAGCGGGTTGTCGGCACGGAACACGGCATCGAGTTTGCCGTCTTTCATTTCGAGTTGAATTTCCACGCCGCCTAAGTTAGAGGGGCGCAGACCAAATTTCATCTTCCATTCACCATCGCTGAGCTGCTTGTGCATGCGTGCCGCCATTTCGGTGGCCATCTTGTCGCTGAGCTGGTCGTAAACCTCGCTCATATGGGCGTTGGTCGCTTGTGCGGCGTTCGCAGGCGTTGTGTTGGCCGCGTTTTTGGTGTTGCTCAGCGCTTGTGAAAAGCTGCTGAAATTCTGGCCGTCTTCGCTGGATGAAGGTTGCTGGTCTGGATTGCTCTCATGGCCTGCTTCTTCTGAGAAGCGAGACAACAAGGCGCTCACATCTTGTTCATCGACACCTGTACCCAAGAGTGACAGCATGTCGAGTGTGCTGGGCGCTGCGGTGTTTGTGACAGATGTGTTGACGGGCATCACTGCGGCAGGCAACACGGTGATTTGCAACTGCTCAATAGCAGCCATGTCGGTCGGCGTTAAGCCTGGCAACGTTGGTGCTGCCGCCAAGCCTGCGCCAGAGGCTGCTGCCATAGGCTGTGCGTCAACGGCTGTCATGGCAGCCAGTTGTGTGGCTACCGCGCTATCTGCCGTCGGGGCGGTGCCTTGCGGTGTGCTACCCAGTACGGTGCTCATGGCTGCTTGCAAAGCGGTGGTGGCAGACGTGGACAAGCCACTGGCGAAGCCTTGAACATTCGAGGCTTGCATATCGGCGAGTCCTGTGGCGGGTGTGGCCGGCGGTTGGTTCAATAAGTTTTGAATTTCTGACTCATCCAAACCCATAGCCTTGGCAAAGGCCGCCAAACTTTCAGGGCTGGGTGCCGCTTTAGGGTCTGTGATGATGCGCATCTGCGGGCTCAACTCAATGGTTTGCAATGCGGCTGAGTTCGCCAGTGGGGGCGTCTCAATGCCTTCAGTGGCCGTGGTGACCTGGCTGATTGCTGGTGTGGCGGTTGGCGTGACTGGCGCCCCCTGCATCAAACTCTCTAATAACGCGTCGGTGTCTGTAGGTTTGTTTCTCGTCACGCCTTTGTGACGCGGGTGTGTTTGCGCTGTGGCGCGGTCATCTGCATCGTCTTGAGACGCATCGTTGTCCGTGCGTTTCTCGTGTGCGGAGCGTTCCGTGTCGTGCCTGTCTTTGACTGGGCGTGAATCTTGTGTATGTGCTTCTGCTGCTCGAGGCTCAGGCACATCAGCGGCAAAAGTTTGCCGCTCTTGCGGCATCAAGCGCTGCATTTGACGCGCCATGACTTGTGCGAAATCGAACCCCAAATTGGCACCCGCAGACGGGCCCACCCCAGTGCGCGCGCCTTGTGGCACCGCATTGCTGGGGTTGGTTGGCACCGACGGGGCCGGTGGCATTTGGAGATAGCTGGACAGGTTCATGGTGGTCTTTAAACGAGTTTGCCAAGGAGTTAAGCAAGAACCGTGACAGGTTAGTTCTTGCCGCTTTCGGCGGAGAGGCACATCAGTGTCAGTTTGACTTGGCACATCGATTGCTTAATGAACATGCCTCGAAAGTTTTTTCAAGGCAAAAAGAAACCTAAACGTTCCAATTTCAACTGGATTCCTTCAATGAGCACTCTCACTCTGTCAACGATTCGACACAACTTGTCGAAATTTGACCTCTCCGGACTAAGTATTCCGGTGGTGGTGCTCGTCATCATGGCGATGCTGGTGTTGCCATTGCCCCCGTTGTTGTTAGACTTTTTGTTTACTTTCAACATTCTTTGTAGCTTGGTGGTGATCATGATCGCCATCGGCACACGCAAACCCCTCGAGTTTTCATCCTTCCCCACGGTTTTGTTGTTTGCCACCATGTTGCGCTTGGCGCTGAACGTGGCATCGACCCGCGTGGTCTTGGTCAATGGCCATGAAGGCGCACACGCTGCCGGCAAGGTGGTGCAGGCCTTCGGTGAGTTCGTGATTGCCGGTAACTATGTGGTGGGTTTCATCATCTTCGCGATTTTGATGATCATCAACTTCGTCGTGGTGACCAAAGGTGCGGGCCGCGTCTCAGAAGTGAACGCCCGTTTCACCTTGGACGCCATGCCCGGCAAACAAATGTCGATCGACGCTGACTTGAACGCTGGCGTGATCGACCAAGACACGGCCAAACAACGCCGCGCCGAGTTGGCCCAAGAATCAGACTTCTTCGGTTCCATGGATGGTGCCTCTAAATTCGTGAGCGGTGACGCCATGGCTGGTTTGTTGATTCTGTTGATCAACTTGATCGGCGGCTTGATCATCGGTGTGGCCCAGCATGATTTGCCTGTGGCGGAAGCCGGCAAGATTTACACCTTGCTCACCATTGGTGATGGCTTGGTCGCTCAAATTCCTTCTTTGTTGTTGTCGTTGGCCACGGCCATCATCGTGACCCGCGTCACGACCGCTGAATCAATTTCTGAGCAGGCTTCTGTTCAGTTGGCCAACCCAACAGCCTTGTTCATCTCCGCTGTGATCTTGATGATTCTGGGCATGGTGCCCGGCATGCCGCACTTGATGTTCATCACCTTGGCATTGGCCTCTGCTGGCCTGGGCTTGATGATCGTCACGCGTGAAGTGCAGGACGAACAAGCCGAGCAGGCGGTCAAAGACGCCGCCCCAGTCGATGCGCCCAAAGAGCTGGACTGGGACGATGTGGACCAAGTGGACCTCATTGGTTTGGAAATTGGTTACGGCCTTATCCCATTGGTCAATGCCGAGACTGGCGGAGAGCTGATGACGCGCGTCAAAGGCGTGCGCAAAAAATTGTCTGCTGAGTTGGGCTTCTTGGTTCAACCCGTGCGTATCCGTGATGACTTGAACATTGATCCAGACGCTTACAACATCGTGCTCAAAGGCGTGGTGCGTGGCAAGGGCGAAGTCAAAGTGGGTCGTGAATTAGCGATCAACCCCGGCCATGTGTACGGCCAGTTGGAAGGTACTCCAACGCGCGAACCTGCATTCGGTTTGGAAGCCGTGTGGATTGAACCTTCACAACGTGACCAAGCCCGCACCCTCGGCTATACCGTCGTGGATGCTGCCACCGCGATTTCTACCCACCTCAACAAAGTGCTGCGCGAAAACGCCTCCGACATGTTGAGCCATGACGAAACCCAACAGTTGCTCGACAAGTTGGCCGCCAAGTCACCCAAGATCGTCGAAGACTTGGTGCCTGGCAAGTTGTCACTCGGCATCTTGACCCGTACCTTGCAAAATTTGCTGGCCGAGTCAGTGTCCATTCGCGACATGCGCACCATTGCTGAAGCGTTGACTGAAGCCAGCACCCGCACGCAAGACCCAGAACAACTCACCGCCATGGTTCGCCCCAAGCTCGGTCGCATGATCATGCAAAGCCTGATCGATGGCGACAACGGTTTGCAAGTCATGACGCTTGAACCCTCGTTGGAACAACTGTTGCACAACGTGTTGCAACAAAGCCAGCCAGGCCAAGCTGTGGTGATGGAGCCTGGTTTGTCTGAAAACTTATTTGCCGGTTTGCGCGAAGGCGCCCGCACCGTAGAAGAAATGGGCCACCCCGCTGTGTTGGTGGTGTCCCCGGTGATTCGTGGTTGGTTGTCCAAAGCCGCACGATTCCGCGTGAACGATTTGACTGTGCTGTCTTACAGCGAAATTCCGGATGATCAGGCCGTCAAAGTGATCCACACCGTGGATGCCAAAGCCCGATAAACCGTACACCTATAACAAAGACAGAGTGAGCTGACCCTATGGAACTCAAACGCATCCTTGCCCGCGACATCCGCGCTGCCAACGAGAAGGCCGTGGCCCAATATGGCTCCGACGTGCTCGTCATTTCGAGCAGCCAAGTCAATGGTTTGACCGAGCTGATCGTGGCGGTTGATCTGGCACCTTTGACACCAGAGGAGGCAGATCCGTTTGTGAAAACCCAATACGCTGCATCAGGCAAGCCAAGTGGCAAGTTTGATGTGTTGTTGGGTCAGACCATCGACCAAAACAAGCGTGATGCTCGCGAGCGCCAAGCCACCAAAGTGGCCAAGCCGATTGTGGAAATGGCGGCAAAGCCAGCTGCGCCTAAAGCGAAAGCCCCAGCCAAAGCAGCGGCTCAACCTGTGGATGAGTCCACCCAACGCGCCGCCGAAGAGCACGACACCTTGCGTGGCCGCGAAATCGTGGCGCTGGTGCGTGAAGAGCTCAACTCATTGCGCCGTGAATTCAAGTTGGGTCAACAAATGGCGGCTTGGCAACAAGGTGGCATGCCTTTGCCCGCTGCCATCGCTCCGTTGCGTGATGCTTTGAACGACGCCCCTATCCCCGTCGCCTTGCGCGCTTTGTTGATCGACAACATCAAAGACCACAACAACATGGCCGACGCCATGGGCGCCTTGAGTCGTCAATTGGCCCACTCGGTTGAACAAGAGCAAGCCCAAACCCCTGTGTCTGGTGTTCATGCTTTGGCTGGCCCATCGGGTGCCGGCAAGTCGATGATGGTGGCCCGTTTGGCGCAACACGCAGCCCAATTGCATGGCTGCGAAAAAGTCATGGTCATCAGTTTTCAAGACCAGCGTGCTGGCGCTTGGAACCAAACGCAGTTGCTGTGTGCCCAGTCAGGCGTGGATTCCTTCCGCGCCACCAACGCTTCCACCTTGAAGCTGTTGCTCGACGAACACACCGACCGTCAACTCATCTTGATCGACACCGCCGGTGTGCAAATGAACGAGCGCTTGGCAGAGATTCGTGCCATGAACCTGAATGTGCAATGCCATGCGGTGATTCCCGCAGATGCATCTGCCGCCAACATCCGCCGCGTGTTTGACAATAACGACAACGTGTGGGCATCGTTGATGCTGAGCAAGCTCGACGAATCCAACCAACCTTGGGCTTTGTTGCAGTTCTTGACCGACAAGTCGTTGAGCGTGTCCGTGGCCAGCCACGGTGACCGCACGATCGACTTGGTGCAAGACGTGTCCTTGGCAGGCTTGGTGCAATGCGCCCTCGACAACTTGCCATTGCCAGAAACTGAAGAACAAGCGCAACAACAGGCACGCGACGCCGCTGTGAATGAACTGGCTGCTTCCAAACTGTCGCAAATCGCATCCAAATTTAAAACCGAAACCACAGGCTTGACCCATGAGTAATCCACGTAGAACAGAAGTCATCGGCATTGCCAGCGGCAAAGGTGGCGTCGGTAAAACCACCACCTCCATCAACTTGGCGGTGGCACTCACACAGTTGGGTCACAGCGTCATGTTGTTTGACGCTGACCTCGGTTTGGCCAACGCACAAATTGCACTGGGCGCGCGCGCTGAATACAACTTAGGCCACTTCTTAGCCGGTCAAAAAACGCTGCAAGAAATTCTCATCACCACCCGTCAAGGCGTGAAGCTGATTCCTGGTGCTTCGGGCATGCAAGAGCTGGCAGGCTTGAGTGACATTCAAGCGGCGAGCATCGTGCAGTCGTTTGGTGTGTTGGCTGACGATGTGGACTATTTGATTGTCGACGTTGCAGCCGGTATTTCGCCATCTGTGTTGTCGTTTTTGGCTGCGTGCCAACGTCGTTTCATCGTGGTGAAAGACGACCCATCTTCCATTGCTGATGCCTACGGCACCATCAAAATCTTGAGCAAAGAGATGGGCCTAGATGAAATCTATCTCTTGCCCAACATGGTCAAGAGTCAGTCTGAAGGCTGGAAACTTTATAAAAAGCTCAATGACGTCTGTGTGCGTTTCTTGGGCGAGTCGGTGCACTACCTCACCTCGATCGAAGAAGACGAGATGGTGTTGCGCGCACTCAAAAAATACCAGTCGGTGATGGAACTCGCCCCTGGCACAGCCGCCGCTCGTGACTACATGCGCTTAGCCGAGGCATGCACGCACTTGCGTCCAATAGACCACCCCTCGGGCGGCCTGCAATTCTTCATGGAGCGACTGATGAAAAACAGTTCGTCTGACACATGAGAGCACTATCCCCCGTACAGATGTACGACTCTTGCAAGCCAAAAGGCGAAGAATTGGTCATGGCCCATTTGGGGCTGGTCAAACGCGTTGCCTTGCACTTGAAGGCGCGTATTCCTGCATTTATGGAACTCGATGAGCTGATTCAAGTGGGCATGATTGGCCTGCTGGAAGCTTCTCGTGCGTTTGACCCCACCAAGGGCATCGAGTTTGAAAACTTTGCCCACAGCCGTGTACGCGGTGCCATGCTCGATGAAGTGCGACGCTTGTCGTTCTTACCTCGCTCGGCCGTGGCCTTCAACAAAGAACACAACACCACAGTGCACGCTTTGGCGGCTGAGCTGGGCCGTACGCCCACGCAAGCCGAAATTGCCGAGTACATGGGCAAAGACCTCGAAGAGTTTCACAAAGAGCGCGGCAAAGCCAAACGCTTTGAAACGTATTCCATGGAAGTGGTCACCGAAGAAGTGATGACGATTGCCGATGACAGCTCGCAGCAGCCCGAAGTGATCGTGGAAGAAGCGCAGTTCATGGATGCCGTGACAGACGCGATTGCCCAATTGCCCGAGCGTGAGCAGCTGGTCATGCAGCTTTACTATGTGGAAGAGTTCAACCTCAAAGAGATTGGCGAAACCTTGGGTGTGAGCGAGTCTCGCGTGAGCCAAATTTTGTCTTCGGTTGTCAAAAAATTGCGTGGCACCTTGAAGGTGGAAACCAGCGCCGAGACCGAGAAGGCTGAGACAAGGAGACGCGCATGAGTAACTTCATGATGAACATGATCTCGTGGATCTTGTTGCTTCTGGTCATCTTGACCCTGTACCTGATCGACAAGATCAACCACTTGGCCAAAATGTATGAAGCGCCCAAGCCGGAAACAACACCTGCGCTGCCTGATTTCGAATCTGAAATCCCCGGTGATTTGTTGTTCTCAGGTTTGGAAGGCAAAAAGTTGTGGGATGCCATGAACGGCAAACAAGTCGATGGCTTTGATGCCACCTTGATTGACGCTTTGCGTCCGCATTACGAGCCAATTCTGCGTGAACACATCACGGCCAGTTTCAAAGACGGCATTGAAGATGCGTTGAGTGGTACAGAAAACCACATGCCAAGCTCGACGCGCAAAATTTCAACGGTGCGCGGTCACATCCAATCTTGGCTGCCGCCGCAGCACTTAGGCAGCGTGTACCGTTCGGCCTTGGAGTTTGCTGGCAGTTATTGCCAAAACCCAGATCCAGAAGTGCTGTTGCGTTTGAAACAAACCGTGGACAGCGTGGTGGACATGCTCTACCAACGTGTTGGCATCACCAACGAAGTGCCGTTCTCTGAATTCTTATTTGAAGAAGTGCCTGTGGCCGATCCATCTGGCGAAGACACCATGCTGGCGCTCACCAATGCCTCGGGTAGCTCTGATGTGTTGGGCGACGGTTTGCTCGAAAACAGCGATGAGCGTGAACTGACGCCAGAAGAATTGGCACAAGGTCTCGCGCATGTGCAAGCCTACGAAGACCAGCAGCGGCAAGAAATTGCCGCTGAAACGGTCGAGCCGGTGATGCAACCCGAAGAAGTGAGTGAAGTGCATGACGACGCGTTGTTGCATCTGAATGCAGAAACACGGGAAGCCAAGCCCGTTTGATCGGCTGTTTATACAGATGTCACTCAAGTTTGAGAAGCCCCTTCCGATACTGCCTGTGTAAGCGAAGAAATACACAGGAGTTAATCAAATGCGAGCCAATTCACGAGCCATTCAAAGTTACGGCGATGTCAAAGTCAGCAGCGGCGTTGCCACGGCCAAC
>Ga0228703_1000152_pt1 | contig 57227 bp, 22 predicted proteins | sample McNCre217_Aug_MG_3_FD_178020 | JGI IMG/M metagenome (GOLD analysis project Ga0228703, IMG submission 178020) | Freshwater microbial communities from McNutts Creek, Athens, Georgia, United States - 29-17_Aug_MG | ecosystem: Environmental > Aquatic > Freshwater > Creek | place: USA: Georgia...
TGTGACCTTCCGTCACATCGAAGGCAAGGCCCCAGGCGGCCCCGCCGTCAAACGTCGTTTCTAAACGGACCGCCTCGCGGTAATTTGGCGTGTACCTGCCACCGCAGTTCAATGCCAAAGATGAGGCTCATGCGCTCGCTCTCATGCGGGCGCATCCGTTTGCAAGTCTCACCAGCGTGGATGACACGGGTTTCCCGTTTGTCACGCATCTACCGCTTCACATCACCCAACACCAGGGCCAGCATGTGCTGCTGGGGCACTGCGCCAAGCCCAACCCCCATTGGCGTTATTTGCAGGCGCGTCCCCAAGCACTGGTGACGTTCATGGGCCCACAAGCCTATCTATCGCCCCAGGTCTACCCCGATCTCACGCGTGTGCCCACCTGGAGCTACTTGGCCGTGCACGCCAAGGTTGAAGCCTCTTTGGTGGAAGAGCCGCAGGCCAAAGACCGTTTGCTCAAACAACTCATTGGCGACCATGAGCCCGCTTATGCCGCGCAGTGGCGGGGTCTGGGGGATGACTACCAACACAAGATGCTCAATGGCATCGTGGCGTTTGAGCTTCGCATCACCGAACTGCAATGCAAGCTCAAACTCAACCAGCATCGCCCCGAGTCGCACGCGGCCATGTATGCGGCGTATGCGCAAGGCACCGCCGATGAACAGGCCTTGGCCGAATGGATGGTCAAGCTCGGCATGGTTCAGCCATGACGACCTATTCGCCTGAAGACATTGGCTTTATGCAACTGGCCCTGCGCCAAGCGCAGGCTGCCGCAACCGCAGGCGAAGTACCCGTCGGCGCGGTGGTGGTGAGGGCAGGGCAGGTGATTGCCTCAGGCCACAACACGCCATTGACCGGCCACGATCCGACAGCCCACGCCGAAGTCAACGCCATGCGTGCTGCCGCCCAAGCGTTGGGCAACTACAGGCTGGACGACTGCACCTTGTACGTCACGCTGGAGCCCTGCGCCATGTGCAGCGGTGCCGCGCTGCATGCGCGTTTCAAGCGCGTGGTGTTTGGCGCGACCGAGCCTAAAACAGGGGCGGCGGGGTCGGTGCTCAATTTGTTTGCACACGCACAGCTCAACCACCAAAGCCAGGTGACGGGTGGCGTGCTGGCTGAGGCCTGCGCCCAGGTGCTGCAAGACTTTTTTGAGCAGCGTCGTGCCCAACAGCAAAGCAGCAAAACGCCTTTGCGTGAAGACGCCTTGCGCACGCCAGACCAGGCCTGGACAGGACTCGATGTGCCGTTGGACTTGTCGCGCTTCAGTGCGGACTTGCCCGCCCTAGACGGCTTGCGCTTGCATTGGTTTGACAACCGCGCAGACACACAGCTTGCACCGCATGTGTACCTGCATGATGTCGATGGATGGAGCATGCAATTTGCCACCCAGCTCCAATCGAGCCAGCCGGTGTTGGCGGTAGATTTGCCTGGTTTTGGTCTGTCTGACAAGCCCAAAAAGGTGGCCATGCACCGCATTGCCTGGCATGCACAGGTCTTGCGCGAGTTTTTGGCCAGCCTGCAGCCTGCACCGCTTGCGCTTCACGCCCCACATGCGATGGCACCACTGTTGGCCGGATTGGCGTTGCCCATTGAATGGATAGAAACACCGGTGCTGCCTACCAGCTTACGCGATGCCCCCTATCCAGACCGTGGGCATACGGCAGGTCCACGGGCCTTGCGCACTTTGCTGGCTGGCCTGCAAGCGGGAATCAACTGCGACAAATAAGTCGCGACAATGGGGTCATGGCTCATATTTACATCTATTCCCCCAGCGGCGCAGTGCGCGACAAAGCAGCTTTCAAACGCGGTGTGGCGCGCTTGCGTCAACTCGGCCATGAAGTCGAACTCGATGCCGATGCCCTCAGCAGCGTCACACGCTTTGCCGGTGACGATGCCACGCGTCTGAATGCCATTCACCGTGCCGCAGCCAGCGATGCCGATGTGGCCTTGATCTCACGCGGCGGCTATGGCCTCACGCGCATCTTGCCGCAGATCAACTACAAAGCCGTGGCCAAGGCCATCGCCAAAGGCACGCAATTTGTGGGTTTGAGTGATTTCACGGCATTTCAAAATGCTTTGCTGGCGAAAACCGGCGCCATCTCGTGGGCCGGTCCGGCTTTGGGCGAGGACTTTGGTGCCGAGCAACCCGATGACATCATGGAAGCCTGCTTTGACGACATGGTGAGCGGGCAGGGCGAGGGCGCAGGTTGGCGCCTCTCCACCTCGTGCGTGAAAGCTTTGGACACACGCCGCGCGGGCGTATGGGCCAACGATGCGGTGTTGTGGGGCGGGAACTTGACGGTGCTCACCAGCCTGCTGGGCACGCCGTATTTCCCATCCATCCGAGGTGGTGTTTTGTTCTTAGAGGATGTGGCCGAACATCCTTACCGCGTCGAGCGCATGCTGACGCAACTGCTGCACGCAGGCGTGTTGGCCCAGCAAAAGGCTGTGGTTTTAGGGCAATTCACCAACTACAAGCTCACGCCACACGACAAAGGCTTCAAGCTGCAAACCGTGGTCGATCGGCTGCGCACGCACATCAAAGCCCCCGTCTTGACCGACTTGCCGTTTGGCCATGTGGCGACCAAGCTGTGTTTGCCTGTGGGCCAGCAGGTGAGTCTGGTGGTGGAAGACCGCGATGCCCTGCTGTTGTGGGCGCACGAGGGCCATTAAATCTCATAAACTGCACTTTATTTCCCAACCAATCGGTCGGGAAAGATGTAATATATTGCCAGTTATATCCAGAGAGACACACATGAAACACTACAACGACCACTACATCAACGGCCAATGGGTCAAAGCCCAATCAGGCAAAAACTTCGAAGTGCACGACTCGACCACAGAAGAAGTCTTTGCCACCGTGCCCCAAGGCACCAAAGCCGAGGCCGAGCAAGCCGTGTTGGCTGCACGTGCTGCATTTGACAGCTGGTCGCAGTTGCCCGTGGAGACGCGTTGCGCTTACATCGACAAAATCGTTCAAGGTTTGAAGGACCGCACGGATGAAATGGGCACGGCCATTGCGCGCGAGGTGGGCATGCCCATCAAACTCGCCAAGATGATTCAAGTCGGTGGCCCAGTATTTAACTGGGGCAACGCCGCCAAAGTGGCACGCCGTTTTGTGTGGGAAGAAAAAGTGGGCAACTCGCTGGTAGTGCGTGAGCCGATTGGCGTGGTCGGTTGCATCACGCCCTGGAACTTTCCGCTCAACCAAATCACCTTGAAAGTGGCGCCAGCCTTGGCCGCGGGTTGCACCGTGGTGCTCAAGCCCAGCGAAATTGCACCCATCAACGCGATGATCTTGACCGAGATCATCCATGCCGCAGGCCTGCCAGCCGGGGTGTTCAACCTGATCAATGGCACAGGCCCAGAAGTGGGTGAAGTGTTGGCCAGCCATCCAGAAGTCGACATGGTGAGCTTTACCGGTTCGACCCGCGCCGGCAAGCGCGTGGGCGAGCTGGCCGCGCAAAGCGTCAAACGCGTTGCCTTGGAGCTGGGTGGTAAATCGGCCAGCCTGATCTTGCCCGACGCTGATTTGGAGGCTGCTGTCAAAGGCAGCGTGTCTGCGTGCATGTTGAACAGCGGCCAGACGTGTTCGGCACACACCCGGATGTTGGTGTCTGAAAGCCAGTATGAGGACGCCAAAAAGATCGCACAAACTGCGATTGCCAAACTGACGCTGGGCCCCAGCTTGGATGAATCCACACGTCTGGGCCCCTTGGTCAGCGCGGCACAACGCGACCGCGTGATTGGCTTCATTGAGCAAGGCATCCAGGAAGGCGCTGAAGTCGTCGCCGGTGGCCCCCAAAAGCCAGCCTTTGACAAAGGCTACTTTGTCCAACCCACCATCCTGCGCGTCAAAGCCACTGACACCTTGGCCAAAGAAGAGATTTTTGGCCCCGTGCTGGTGATCATCACCTACAAAGACGAAGCCGAAGCCATTCGCATTGCCAATGACAGCATTTACGGCTTGGGCGGTGGCGTATGGAGCAAGGACGAAGCGCACGCCGTGGCCGTGGCGCGTCGTATCCGTACCGGTCAAGTCGACATCAATGGCGCACCGTTCAACAGCAACGCGCCGTTTGGTGGTTACAAACAATCAGGCAATGGCCGTGAAAACGGCAAGTTCGGCTTTGAAGAGTTCCTGGAATTCAAAGCCATGCAATTCAAACCTGAAGCGGCTTGATCAAGCCTTGAAAACAGCGCATCTGAGGGGCCTTGGATGCGCTGTTTGAAGTTGTTTTAATTTGATACGATGTATATTATGTAAAGTAAAAGATCGGTCGAAACAAACTCCTAGATGAGAACTGATCTCGTTTAGAATGAATGCCTCTTCTCGCATCTCTTCTTTCACTTGGTAACCACATGAATCTCGCTGAGGCACCGCTGAACACCGCTTGGCGCATTCTGAAGGTTCAACCCAACCAAGAACAAACCGATTTGGCACAGCAACTCGAAGAGATTGGCTTCTTGGCCGGCGAGCTGGTGTCCGTTCTCACGCATGGCTATCCAGGCTACGACCCCTTGGTCGTGCGTGTGGGCCTCTCGACTTTTGCTTTGCGACGCGCTGAGGCGCAGGCCATTGAGTTGCAAGAGAAAGCCCAGCATGCGTGAAGCAAAGATTCATCTTCACCCTTCAGGCCCCTTGGTGGCCTTGGTGGGCAACCCCAACTGCGGCAAAACCGCCCTGTTCAATTTACTCACAGGTAGCCACCAAAAAGTGGCAAATTACGCCGGCGTGACGGTTGAGCGCAAAGAAGGCAAAGTCATCCAGCCCGACGGCCGGCTTCTGCGTTTGCTGGATTTACCCGGCACCTACAGCTTGTACCCACGTTCCCAAGACGAACGTGTGACTTGTAATGTGCTGATGGGCCAGGCTGAAGGCGAAAAGCGCCCGGATGTGGTGGTCTGTGTGGTCGATGCCACCAATTTGCGCCGTAATTTACGCTTGGTGTTGGCCGTCAAACGACTGGGGCTACCCACGGTCTTGGTGCTGAACATGTCCGACGTGGCCGAGCGACGTGGCTTGAACATTGACCCCGAGCAACTGTCCACCGAGCTGGGCTTGCCCGTGGTGACCAGCGTGGGCGTGAAAACAGGCGGCGATGAGGCCTTGCGCGCGTGGCTGGCACAAGAGCCATGGCGTCAACAAAAGGCCCCGGCAGGCGTGGAATTTACACAAAACAACGAGTCAAGCCAAACCACGGCCGATCACCAGGTGGTGCAAGGCATCTTGCAGCGCATGGGCTTGGATCAGCTGGTGCCCGACCCCTTGAGTGACCGCTTAGACCGCGTTTTGCTGCACCCCGTGCTGGGGCAATTGATCTTGGTGTTGGTGCTGTTTTTGATTTTCCAAGCCGTGTTCAGCTGGGCCGAAGCGCCGATGGAGATCATCAAATCCATCACCGAATGGACCGCAGACCAAGCCCGCGCTTGGTTGCCCAACACCTGGTGGCAGAGCCTGTTGGTCGATGGCGTGATTGCAGGCGTGGGCGGCGTGGTGGTGTTTTTGCCGCAAATTTTGATTTTGTTCTTCTTTATCCTGATTCTGGAAGAGTCGGGTTACCTGCCCCGGGCGGCCTTCTTGCTCGATCGCATCATGGGCTCGGTGGGCTTGTCAGGGCGCTCTTTCATCCCCCTGTTGTCGAGTTTTGCCTGTGCCATTCCGGGCATCATGGCCACCCGCACGATTGCCAACACGCGGGATCGCATGGTCACGATTCTGATCGCACCCTTGATGACCTGCTCCGCCCGTCTGCCCGTCTATACCCTGTTGATCTCCGCGTTCATTCCCGCAGTGCGCGTCTACGGTTTGGAGCTCCAAGGCTTGGTCTTACTGGCGCTCTACATCGCAGGCATTGTGGGCGCCATGGGCGTGGCTTGGTGTTTGAAAGTCATGACACAGGCCGGACGACAGGTCCGCCCCTTGATGATGGAGCTGCCCAGCTACCACCTGCCCACTGTGCGCAATGTGGCCATTGGCCTGTGGCAACGGGTGCAAATTTTCATGCGCCGTGTGGGTGGCATTATTTTGCTGTTGACCATCGCACTTTGGTTTTTGGCCAGTTTCCCAACGCCACCAGAAGGCGCCACCCAAGCCGCGATTGAATACAGTTTTGCTGGCTGGTTGGGCCATGCCCTGGCCGTGGTGTTTGAGCCGATCGGTTTTAACTGGCAAATCAGCCTGGCCTTGGTCCCCGGCATGGCTGCGCGTGAAGTGGCGGTGAGCGCCTTGGGCACGGTGTATGCGCTGTCGTCTACGGGCGACAACACCTCTGAACTCTTGGCACCCATCATTGCCCATGCTTGGAGCACGGCAACCGCCCTGTCCTTGCTGGCGTGGTTTGTGTTTGCGCCGCAATGCCTGTCAACCATTGCCACCATCAAACGCGAAACCGGTGGCTGGACCTTGCCCGCCGTGGCGTTGACCTATCTGTTTGCCTTGGCTTACGTGGCTGCGTTCGTCACCTACCGCATCGCACTTTGGGCAGGATTGGGCTGATCACTCGCCGTTTTGTTGAATTTCCCAAGATTCGATGAACGCGCGCAAATAAAACGCACTTTGCGCATGGTCAGCGCTCAAGGCCAAATCTAGGGCTGATGCCTGGGCTTGATTTCTCAGCGTGGGATCGGCCCCCTCCTCCAGCAACAATTTCACGGCCAAAGGGGGCGCGTAATACGCTGCCATCATCAAGGGCGTGGTGCCGTTGGGCGACTCGGCATCGATGTAGGCGTTGTTTTCCAGCAGCAAGCGCATCATGGCGATGTGACCTTTGGTCGCTGCATAGTGCAGTGGCGCCCAGCCCTTGCGGTTGACTTCCGCGCCGCGCTCAATCAACTTGTTGGCCAAATCCAGTTGGTTGCTGATGGCCGCGAGCATCAACGGGGTTTCACCGGCCGCATTGACAAACTCAACCCGAGTCTGGCCTTGGCTGGCCAAGTACATGGCTGACTTGGGAGCGCCCGATTGGATGGCCAGCATCAGTGCCGGCACACCCTTTTCGTTGGGTGTGTTGGGATCAAAGCCTCTAAGCACCAGCTTGTGAATGTCTTCGACGTGGTCGAAATGGATGGCTTTGAAAAAATCATCATACGAGCCTGCGCTGGATAATGAATACCCAATAAAAACATATAGATAAATAAAATACTTAAAGTAATTTCTCATCTTAAAACAGCGCTGAAAAGTTGGTCAAAATTGCGACTGGTGGCCTCGGCCACGGCCTCAACCGTCATGCCTTTGATGTCCGCAATTTGTTGCGCCACAAACGGCACATACGAGGGATTGTTGGTTTTGCCGCGATGTGGCACGGGCGCCAAATAGGGGCTGTCAGTCTCAATCAGGATGCGGTCCATGGGCACAAAACTCGCCACATCGCGCAAATCTTGGGCGTTTTTAAAGGTCAAGATGCCCGAAAACGAGATGTACAGGCCCAGATCCAGCCCCGCGCGCGCCACCTCGGCGGTTTCGGTGAAGCAATGAAACACGCCGCCCGCACTGCCTGCTGAACCGTCCTCGCCCTGCTCTTTCAAAATAGCCACCGTGTCGGCCGATGAACTGCGGGTGTGAATGACCAAAGGCAGCTTGGTTTGTTGAGCCGCCTGAATGTGCACGCGAAAGCGGTTGCGTTGCCATTCCATGTCAGCGACCGTGCGCTCGCCCAAACGGAAGTAGTCCAGCCCGGTTTCGCCAATGCCCACCACTTTGGGCAGCTGGGCCCGGGACAGCAAATCGTCCAAGGTCGGCTCTTGCACATCGTCGTTGTCCGGGTGCACGCCTACGGTGGCCCAAAAATTGTCGAACTGCGTGGCCAAGCCATGTACTTCGTGGAAGCGCTCCAAGCTGGTGCTGATCACCAAGGCACGGCTGACCTGGGCTTTGGCCATGTCGTCGCGGATGGTGAGGATGTTGTCAGCCAGCTCTGGAAAGTTCAGGTGGCAGTGTGAGTCGGTGAACATGAAGCAATCTTAAAAATCAGTCTTTGGCTCGCATAGCGGTTTGGGCACGTGCCACCAAGGCCTCAAACATCAGCCCAGGGTTGTACGGGTGCTCAGAGGTGCGTGCGCCCTGCATCAGGTCTTTAGACCATTGAGTGAGCGAAGCGACGGTCCCCGCTGCGGGCAGGTCTTCCACCGCAAAAAAGCGGGGTTGTGCGCCTGTGCGCACGGCCAGCAGGTCGTGACACAGCTTTTGCAGCATGGCGATGGCTTGCGATGGCGTGGCGTCAGACACCGCACCTACATCGCCACGCAACACGGCTTTGGGCAAGCTGGCCCAGTGCGCGGCTTTGAGGCCGTTCTGGGCTAAAGCCAGCGCATCTTCGGGGCGCCCGCCTGCGGCGCGCAACAAGGTGGCGGCATCGGCCCCCGGCACGCCCTGGCTTTGCAGCCAGCTCAAAGACTCGGCCTCGGTAGGCCACACCAGGGTATGGGTTTGGCAGCGGCTGCGGATGGTGGGCAGCAACAAATGAGCGGCCTCACTGGCCAACACAAAGCGGCACTCGCCAGGCGGCTCTTCCAGTGTCTTCAAAATCGTGTTGGCGGTGACGTGGTTCATGCGCTCAGCGGGGTAGACAAACACCACCTTGGTGCGGCCACCAGAGCGGGTTTGTTGGCTGAAACTCACCATGTCGCGCGCGGCTTCCACACGAATTTCTTTGCTGGGCTTGCGTTTTTTGTCGTCCAGGTCTTTTTGCGTTTTCTCGTCCAACGGCCAGTTCAAGTCGAGCGACAGGGTCTCGGGCATCAAGGTGCACAGGTCGGCATGGGTGCGCACATCAATGGCATGACAGCTTCGGCATTGGTAGCAAGCCCCATGCGCTGACGGATGTTCACACAGCCACGCCCGGGCCAGCTCCAGCCCCAGCGTGTATTGCCCCAAGCCCGAGGGGCCTTGCAGCAACCAAGCGTGGCCACGGCGTGCCAGCAGCGTGGTGAGCTGGCCTTGCAGCCACGGGCCCAACACGGGGCGTTCTTGGGTGGTCGCCTCACTCATGCGGTGCCGTGGCTTGAAGCCATCAACCAGCCACGTTGGACAAAGTGGTGATGGAGCTGTCGCCACACCTCTTCACGGGTTTGGGCCGCATCCAAACGCACAAACCGCTGGGCATCGTCCTGTGCCCGTTGGGCATAACCGTCAGACACTTTTTGGAAAAAATCCACGGGCTGCGACTCAAAACGGTCTGGCACCCGTGCCCCAGCCAAACGCACAGCAGCGATTTGGGGAGCGAGTTCAAACCAAACCGTCACATCGGGTTGGCGCAAGCCGTGTGGGGCAGAGACGCCCGCAGGCAAGGTTTGAACCCAGGCCTCGAGCTGCTTCAACACAGCCAAATCAAACCCACGCCCGCTGCCTTGGTAAGCAAAGGTGGCATCGGTGAAGCGGTCGCACAGTACCACTTCGCCGCGCGCCAAGGCGGGTTCAATCACATGTTGCAGGTGGTCGCGACGGGCGGCAAAAATCAGCAAGGCCTCGGTCAGGGCGTCCATGGCGTCATGCAGCACCATGTCGCGAAGTTTTTCGGCCAAGGGCGTGCCGCCAGGTTCACGTGTGAGGGTGACCGTACGGCCCTGGGCCTTGAAAGCTGCGGCCAAGCCATCGATGTGGGTGGATTTCCCCGCCCCATCAATGCCTTCAAAACTGATGAACAGACCTGTGTGTGCCATGAGCGCCTAAACAAAAACGACGTGTGTCAAAACTGCGTGTGTAAGCGGCTATTTTGCCTGCGAAGCAGCCTCGCCCAAGCGGCGTTGGTAACGGTTGACGGCCGCGTTGTGCTCGTCCAGCGTGGCGCTGAAATAGCTGGTGCCATCGCCCTTGGCCACAAAGTACAGCGCGTTGCTCTGAGCGGGTTGTACGGCGGCTTTGAGCGCATTGCGCCCTGGCATGGCAATGGGGGTGGGCGGCAGGCCCTTGCGGGTGTAGGTGTTCCAAGGGTGGTCGGTACGCAAGTCGATACGGCGTAAATTGCCATCGAAAGACTCGCCCAAACCGTAGATCACAGTGGGGTCGGTCTGCAAAGGCATACCCAAGGCCAAACGGTTGTGAAACACCCGGCTGACGGTGGTTCGGTCGCTCTCGCGGCCGGTTTCTTTTTCAACGATGCTGGCCAAAATCAAGGCGTCCTCAGGCGTTTTGACTTGAATGTCAGCGCCGCGCTGGGCCCAGGCCGCGGCCAGTTGCTTGTTCATGGCTTTGGCCGCACGCGCCATCACATGCAGCTCGGAGGTGCCTTTGCCATAGGTGTAGGTGTCGGGAAAAAAGCGCCCTTCGGGGGCCACGCCAGGCAAGCCCAGCTGGGCCATCAAGTCAGCATCGCTCAGGCCTTGGGTGTCGTGCTTGAGGCCTTCGGCCTTGGCCAGAGCGGCGCGAAATTGGCGAAATGTCCAACCGTCAATCAGATTGACCGCTTTGAGGCTTTCTTCGCCACGGCTCAACTTGCGCAGCAGATCCAGCGCGGTGTTGCCTTGGCTGATTTCATAGCTGCCAGCGCGCAATTTGCGCGATTGACCGCTGAGGCGAAAAAAACCATAGAGCAGCGTGGGATCCACCTGAACGCCTGAATCGACCACCACTTGGGCAATGCCACGCACTGGGGTTTGGGGCTCAATGGACACATCCACCGTAGGGCTGCCCAAGGGCAGCGGACGCAAGACCCACCAAGACGATGCAGCCGCGACCACCAAGGTGAGGCTAAGCAATGACCCAACGATTTGCTTGAGGCGTCTCATCTCAACCCTGTTCTCATCACGTTTATGAAGCGGGGATGATAATTCAGCCATGTCTTTGAACGCTTTTTCTCCTTCCGCGCCCTTGCAGGGCGTGAGTCCCCTGCCCCACCTGGGGGTGATACGCGCCGTAGGCGCGGATGCCGCCAATTTCTTGCACAACCAACTCACCAACGATGTGTTGTTGATGAAGCCCGAGCAATGCCGCTTGGCTGCGTTTTGCAATGCCAAAGGCCGCATGCAAGCGAGTTTTGTGGTCTACAAACGTTCGGCTGAAGACGTGCTGCTGATTGGCCGCCAAGACTTGATGGCCCAAACCATCAAGCGCCTGTCCATGTTTGTGCTGCGCGCCAAAGTCAAACTGACCGATGCAACGCAAGAATTCCAGCTGCTCGGATTGGCCGCAGACGCCGTGGCCCAAGCCCTGGGCAGCGCTGCTTCAACAAACACGCTGACAACGCCTTGGCAGCGCCTGAGCGCAGATGGCGCCGATGTGCTGACCCTCTACCCCGCCTTGGGCCAGCCACGCGCCTTGTGGATCGCCCCCCACGATGTGGCCGTGCCTGCTGCGCCGGCGCTGTCGGCCGCGTTGTGGCAAGTCGGTGAAGTGATGAGTGGCATTGCTTGGGTCGAGCAAGCGACCTTTGAAGCCTTTGTGCCGCAAATGCTCAACTACGAATCGGTCGACGGCGTGAACTTTAAAAAAGGCTGCTACCCCGGCCAAGAGGTGGTGGCGCGCAGCCAGTTTCGGGGCACCTTGAAGCGCCGCGCTTTCATTGTGCAAAGTGATGTCGCGATGAGCGCTGGCCAAGAAGTGTTTTCAAGCCAAGACGCCAACCAGCCTTGTGGCTTGATTGCCCAAGCCGCCCACGACGGCACGCAGCATGTGGCAATTGCCGAGTTGCAACTCAGCGCCACGGAAAACAGCCGCTTGCATCTTGGTACAGCAGACGGTACTGCGTTGACCTTGTTACCCCTGCCCTACGCCTTGCGCGAAGACATTTGAAGCACCCTCACCCCAGGCTGCGTCGCATGGCGATGTGCGCAATTCCCACTTCGTCAAACGGCACACCATAGGCCACAAAGCCTTGGCGTTTGTAAAAAGCCTCGGCGCTGCGTTGCGCATGCAAGCGCACTTCGTGGTCGCCCCGCTCGCGTGCCGCCTGTACCAATAGCTCTAGTAGCTGATAGCCCAAACCTGAACCACGCATCAATCGGGTGACAGCCATGCGGCCAATTTGCGCCACACCCGCTTCGGCTTGCAGCAAACGTGCGGTGGCCATGGGAACGTCGTAACGGTTGCGCAACACGGCGTGGACAGCGGTGGCGTCCGCCGCATCCCACTCGTCCTCGGGGGCAATGCGCTGCTCTTGCACAAACACCTCGGTACGCACCGTTTGAGCGGCGTCTTGCAACTGATCCCAGCTACCCAGTTGGGACGTGGTGACGGCTTCACCCGCTTCAAAGCCTAGCATGATGTCGCGCAAGCTTTGTGGCACAGGCAATGAGGTTTGGGTCGCAGGGTTGGCATACACGTACAGCAACTCACCGGTGATCAGCAGCTGATCACCACAAAAAATCGCCCCCACAAATTGAATCGACGAATTGCCAATCCGTTGGCACTTCAGCCCCACCTCCAACTGGTCGTCGTAACGCGCCGAGGCGTGGTACTCCACCGTGGCTTTTTTCACATACAAGTCACCGCCCAAGGCATGCATGGTCTGTTCATACGGCAGTGCCAGGGCCCGCCAATAGTCAGCCATGGCGGTGTCAAAGTACATCAGGTAGTGGCCGTTGAACACAATCTTTTGCAAGTCCACCTCGACCCAGCGCACGCGCAGGCGGTGGAACATGTTGAAATCTTCGCGCTTCATGGGGCTGTCCTCTGTCATGGATGGGGGGCAAACGCGTGGCGCAAGGCGCGTGCGGCGTCAGCATGTGCGGTGAGTGCTTCGGGAATCACACGGCCCATTTGGATAAAACTGTGCACCACGCCTTTGTAAATTTCCAAATCCACCGGCACGCCGGCCATGCGTAAGTGGTCGGCATAAGCCACACCCTCATCGACCAACGGGTCACATTCGGCCAGCCCCAACCACGCCGGGGCAACGCCTGACACATCGGCCAGCAAAGGTGAAAACCGTTTGTCGTGCCGATCGGCCAAATTGGGCACATAGTGGTTGTAAAAGTACTCGATGCTGGCTTTTTCCAGCAAAAAGCCTTTTTCAAACGTGTGGGCCGAAGGCATGTACTCGGGCGAACAACCGGGGTAGAACATCAGCTGCAACTTCAAGGCAATGCCTGCATCACGTGCCGCAATCGCGGTCGCCGTGGTCAGTGTGCCACCTGCGCTGTCGCCACCAATCGCGAGGCGGCTGGCGTCGAGCCCCAGCTTGGTGGCATGGGTGGCTAACCATTGCAAGGCATCAAAAGCATCGTTGTGCGCCGTTGGAAATGTGTGCTCAGGGGCCAGCCGATAGTCCAGCGACAACACGGCACATTGCGCCAAATGGGCCAAGTGTTTGCACAAGGCTTCGTGCGTTTCAGGGCTGCCCACGGTGAAACCACCGCCATGAAAGTACAACAACACAGGCAAATTGGGCGATGCATGCTCAGCCCACAACTTAGCGCGAATCGTGGCGCCGTCACGGGTGGGAATGTGCAAGGTGTCATCCCGAGCCATTTTTTGCAGATTGATGTCCAGCACGGCGGCGCCCAAGGCATAGCCTTGTTTGGCTTGTTCAGCGCTGAGCAAGGCAATGGGTGGTCGGCCTGCTTTGGCAATGGCGTGCAGCACATCGCGCATGGCAGGGGTCAGCAGACTGTGCGGGTTACGTGGGTGACTCATGGCTATTTGCTTCTTGGGACAGGGCTTTTATAGTGTGCCATGGCTCAAATTCTTTACCTCACCAACATTCAGATTGATTTTGGCGTACTTGCCACCTTAGGCGCCGAGTGCGAAAAGGCCAATATCAAACGTCCTCTCATCGTGACCGACCAAGGCGTCAAAGCCGTTGGTATCTTGCAAAAAGCGCTGGATGCCTTGCAGGGCTTGCCCGTGGCTGTGTTTGACCAAACCCCGTCCAATCCCACCGAAGCCTCGGTGCGTGCTGCGGTGGCCGTGTACCACGCGAACCAATGCGACGGTTTGATTGCGGTGGGCGGCGGCTCCTCCATCGACTGCGCCAAAGGCGTGGCGATTGCCGCCACCCACGAAGGCCCACTCAAAACCTACGCCACCATCGAAGGCGGCTCGCTCAAAATCACACCTGCTGTGTCACCACTCATCGCCGTGCCGACCACCGCAGGCACCGGCAGCGAGGTGGCGCGCGGCGCCATCGTCATCGTCGACGATGGGCGTAAGCTGGGCTTTCACTCTTGGCACTTGGTGCCCAAGGCTGCGCTGCTCGACCCAGAATTGACGCTGGGATTGCCCCCTGCCCTCACAGCCGCCACTGGCATGGACGCCATTGCGCACTGCATGGAAACCTTCATGGCCGCCCCTTTCAACCCGCCCGCTGACGGCATTGCACTCGACGGTTTGACCCGAGGCTGGGCCCACATTGAACGTGCCACCCAAGACGGCCAAGACCGCGAGGCTCGCCTGAACATGATGAGCGCCTCCATGCAAGGCGCCATGGCCTTTCAAAAAGGCTTGGGCTGCGTGCATTCACTCAGCCACAGTTTGGGCGGTGTGAACCCACGTTTGCACCACGGCACTTTGAACGCCATGTTCTTGCCAGCAGTGGTGCGCTTTAACGCTGCGGCGGAGTCGGTGCAACGCGATCACCGCATGGAACGCATGGCCTATGCCATGGGCTTGGGTGAAATCAAAGGTGCGGTGCAAGCCGCTGAAGCGATCGCGCAAGCCATCACCGCCATGAACGCACGTTTGGGCTTACCCAAAGGCTTGGCCGAGATGGGCGTGGAGCGCGCTTGGTTCGACAAAGTCATCGAAGGCTCCATGGCCGACCACTGCCACAAAACCAACCCACGCCTAGCCACGGCGCAGGAATACCGCGAGATGCTTGAAGCGGCGATGTAAGCGCTCTCGGAGCTTCATCTGCAAACTATTTAAAGCCGCTGCACGGCATCGATGTCGGGCTTGGTTAACCAATCAGCAAACTCATCCGCCATTTGCACACTCGCGCGCACGGCGTGTTGCCAAACTTTCACCCGTCCTTCGAAATCTGAGGCGTAGGTGATGAAGTCACTGCGGTCTGGCAGCTTGCCGTTGGGCAAGGTCTTGACCCACTCCGGGTTGGGAGCCAAGACGATGGTGTTGTCTAAAAACGAAGTGGCTTTGTGTCGCCACTTCAACGCCTTATCCAGCCAGCCAGGCACCACGGCTTGTTGAAAGTGCGGATACAGCACCAACCCCTTGTAGTTGAGGTGCAAGTGGTAGTCGGTGATGCCGCCGTCCCAATACGCACCCGTGGGCGCGTCGGGTATGTCATGCACGGCTTGCAGCACAAACGGGATGGAACAACTGGCCTGCAGCGCGGCCATGAAGTTGCGCTCGTTCAGCGCCATGTGTTGGGTGGCAAAGTCAGACGCATCAAAAGGCAGTTCGCCACGACTAGAAAACACCACGCGCTCTAACCAGGCACCCATGGCACGGCGCTGCACGGCGTTGCACAGATAGGCGCCTGCGTAGCCCAAAGGTGTGAGCAGCGGGTGTTCGCGGTGCAAGATGTGTTTGCCGCGTGACGTCACCACATGCAGGCGATAGCGCGGGTGGTTCAGCACCTCGCCAATTCGGCCACCGTAAAAAGCGTTCAGGCTGTTGCCAAACTCGTCACTCACCTGCTTTGCTGTCGGACGCTTTTGCCCTTCAGGCACTTTGTAGTTTTGGTGAATGTAATCGTGCTCTAAGCGCTCAAAGCCTTGCACAGCGTTGTCCAAGCATGCCGTGGCCATACGCCACGCCCCAATCGAGGCCCCCACCAAATCGATAGGTTGGCTGCTTTGGGGTAACCATTCATCAAACAAAAAACGATCAAGCGGGCCAAGAATCAAACCCTTAGGCCCACCTGCTGCCCCCGGAATCACGCCCACGTGTTCGGGTGTGAGCCCATGGGCTTGGATGTGGGCCAGCGCTTTGGGGCCAGCGTAAATGTTCAGGGCTTTCAAGGGGCAAGGCCTTATCGGAGTAGCGTATGTCCAGGTGGGTGAATGACGATGTTATTACGACTACTTGGATGGCTTCTCCTGAATCACCATCACCGAATCGGTGCCACCCACAGTGACCTTCACCTGCAACGGGAAAGCACCGGCGGGCACCTCATTGGCCGTGAATGTCTTGCTGCTGGCGTCATAACGCAACCAACTGGGCAAGGGCTGGCCATTCATTTGTGACATCTTCACAGGGGTGTCCACACTTGAGCCCGCGATCACATGCGGGTCCATTTCAAAGCTGAAGCTCTTGCCTGGCGTTGCCATTTCCGACGCCACATTCACCTGAATCAAACCGGTTTGTGAACTGCTGGGCGCGCGGTCCACCGCAACCGACACGGCCGTACTGCCTCCTGCTGTGCCTGCGACGGGTGTTGGTGCCGTGGTGGATGTGGCAGTTGGCGTGGCCGTTGTCGTTGTCGTTGTCGTTACAACTGAAGCCGGGGCTGTAGGTGCAGGTGTGGCTGTTGGGGTGGTGGTCACCACCGTGGTTTCAGCACGCACCATCAACACACCCGAGCTCACCGCGTTGAGCAGTTGCGGATGGTTGATCATCACCACCCCGCCCTTGAAATACAGCGCGCCCAACCATGAGTTTTTCGAGTTGAACAAATCAATCTTCGCACTGCCCGCGTCAAAGTCCACGTCTTTGGCCCCCTTCATCGGCCCAGACTGAATGATGTCAAAACCACCGCTGCTGGCCTTGAGCTTGCCCGTGAATTCGGACGATGTACCCATGTCCAGCACACCGTGGCTTTGCAAATCAGTTGTCAACCCAACTTTCACCACGCCCATGCTCAAAGGCCCACCGGCGGTCAGGTTCAAGCTCTGCGGTGTGTCCGCCGACACACGGCCACCAAAACTGTTGGCAGCGTTTGTCAAATTGATCGCCCCTGTGCTGGCCACGATCTGGCTGCTGCCCAACACATTCAACGGGCCGCTCTGCGTCACATCGCCGGCATCGGTGGTCACCGCCAACTGCCCTGTGAGGGTACTTGCAGCAAAGGTCAGTGCCGATGTGGTGTGCAGATTCGCGTTGACCGCATTCACCGCCACTGTTTGCGTCAGGGTGTTGGCCATGTTCAGCACCACATCACCCTGTGTGGCGTTGAAGGTGCTGGTGCCATTCACATTCAAGGGCCCGCTTTGCGTCACATTGCCTGTCGCGGCCGTCACATTCAAATTGCCGCTCACCGTGCTGTTGCCCAGGGTGATGCCATTGCTGCCGACCAGCATCACGTTGTTGGCATTGAGGTTCACCGCCCCAGTAAATTGATTGGGCAAATTAGGCAAGCTCACGTTGCCAGAACCCGCATTCAAGGTGCTGGTGCCCGTCACACGCAAGGCGGAGTTTGACGTTGCGCTTTGCACAATGTTGCCGCCCTGGGTTTGAACCGATAGATTGCCACCCACATTGGCCGAACCCAGGTCCACCTGCTGCCCTTGCGTCGCTGCGATCAAATCACCGCTCACAGTGGCCTGGCCGAACGACACCGAGCCCAACGTGCTGCTCAAGTTCAAACTGCCACTGATATTGGCGCCACCCAGGCTCATGTTGTCACGGCTTTGCAAGGTCAAATCACCGCCGGTGATGAAAGCCAAGCCCAAATTGATCGACCCATTCGGTGCGCGCAAGCTCATCGGCCCTGTGTTGGTCACGCTGGCCAGCACCAAGTTACCGCTGGTGGCCACCGAAGTCGATTGCCCTTGCAGCGCCAACGTACCCCCGAAGTTGTTCAGCGCATTGTCTAACGTGATAGTGCCTGAGCCTGCCATCATGGAGGCATTGCCCGTCACCACCAACTGACCGGTTTGCGTCATCGCGCCACCTGCACTCTGCACCGACAAATCACCCGAAACAACGGCAGCCCCAAGCGACACCGCACCACCATGGCTGTTGAGTGTCAGATTGCCAGAGGCCGTGATGGCATGGGTCGTCACAGCCCCCTGGGCTTGCAGATTGACCGAGCCAGAGCTCTGCAGCGCACCCAACTGAATAGGCCCGCTGCTGGTCACCGACACATCGGCCCAAGACCCTTGGTTGACTTGCGTCAGCGTCAGCAAACCGGCAAACCCATTGTTCGCACCTGTCAACGCCGCCACCTGTTGCGTACCTGTATCGGCCGTGAAGGTGCTGGTGCCACCCACTCGCACACGCGTGCCCGCAGATTGCGCCACGCCACCCGCCAGGGTGGTGCTGTTCAGGCTGCCAGCAATGCCAATATTGCCCAAGGTCAATGCCGTTGCACTGCGCAAGGTCAGGTCATACGAAGAAGGACCATCCACGATGCTGGCAAAGTTCAATGTGCCCGTGTTCGATGTCAGTGTGGTGTTCGCAGCCAGTGTCATGGTGCCGCTGTAGTTTTGTGTGCCGGTGGTCGACACACTACCGCCACGCACCACCGATGCACCCACCACGCTCAAATTGCCTGTGCCGGTCACAGCATTGCTTAAGGTTACGGTAGATGCTGCTAATGTGCTGTTGCCATCTAGATGCATGGCTTCACCATAGTTCTGCACACCGCTGGTGCTGATGCGACCACCTTGAATCACCAAGCGGTTGCCTGCGGCTGTGGTTTGAATACCGCTGTTCGCCACATCGGTCTGCACACTGGCTGCGTCCACTGTGCCTACAAAGGTGGTCACGCCTTCGCTGTTGATCACCAATGCGCCTAATGGATTGGCTGCCACCAAACCATTCGCTGCCTCGCCTACCGCAGCATTGAAGGTCACCGCGCCTGTGCTTGCACCTGTGCCGGTATGGATAGTCAGGTCTTGTGCCACGTTGCTTGCATTGGTCACCGTGCCATCAAAAGTCACTGCGCTGTTTTGGGTGTTCAACACGGTGGCGTGGTTAATGTTGTCCAACTGCACCGCTTCAGCGTAGTGCTGCACACCGCTGGTGCTGATGCGACCGCCTTGAATCACCAAGCGGTTGCCTGCGGCTGTGGTTTGAATGCCGCTATTCGCCACATCGGTCTGCACACTGGCTGCGTCCACTGTGCCCACAAAGGTGGTCACACCTTCGCTGTTGATCACCAATGCGCCTAATGGGTTGGCTGCAATAGAGGCTGCAACATTCGCTGCCTCACCCACCGCTGCATTGAAGGTCACCGCGCCTGTGCTTGCACCCGTGCCGGTATGGATGGTCAAGGCTTGTGCAACATTGCCTGCATTGGTCACCGTGCCCTCAAAGGTCACTGCGCTGTTTTGGGTGTTCAACACGGTGGCGTGGTTAATGTTGTCCAACTGCACCGCTTCAGCGTAGTGCTGCACACCGCTGGTGCTGATGCGGCCACCTTGAATCACCACACGGTTGCCTGCGGCTGTGGTTTGAATACCGCTGTTCGCCACATCGGTCTGCACGCTGGCTGCGTCCACTGTGCCTACAAAGGTGGTCACGCCTTCGCTGTTGATCACCAATGCGCCTAAGGGATTGGCTGCCACCAAACCATTCGCTGCCTCGCCTACCGCAGCATTGAAGGTCACCGCGCCTGTGCTTGCACCTGTGCCGGTATGGATGGTCAGGTCTTGTGCCACATTGCCTGCATTGGTCAACGTGCCATCAAAGGTCACGGCGCTGTTTTGGGTGGTCAACACGGTGGCGTTGCTGGCGTTGTCCAGTTGTACCGCTTCAGCGTAGCGCTGCACACCGCTGGTGCTGATGCGACCGCCTTGAATCACCAAGCGGTTGCCTGCGGCTGTGGTTTGAATACCGCTGTTCGCCACATCGGTCTGCACGCTGGCTGCGTCCACTGTGCCCACAAAGGTGGTCACACCTTCGCTGTTGATCACCAATGCCCCCAAGGGGTTGGCTGCAATGGAGGCTGCAACATTCGCTGCCACACCCACCGCCGCGTTGAAGGTCACCGCGCCTGTGTTTGCACCCGTGCCGGTATGGATGGTCAGGTCTTGTGCCACATTGCCTGCATTGGTCACCGTGCCCTCAAAGGTCACTGCGCTGTTTTGGGTGTTCAACACGGTGGCGTGGTTAATGTTGTCCAACTGCACCGCTTCAGCGTAGTGCTGCACACCGCTGGTGCTGATGCGGCCACCTTGAATCACCACACGGTTGCCTGCGGCTGTGGTTTGAATACCGCTGTTCGCCACATCGGTCTGCACGCTGGCTGCGTCCACTGTGCCTACAAAGGTGGTCACGCCTTCGCTGTTGATCACCAATGCGCCTAATGGGTTGGCTGCCACCAAACCATTCGCTGCTTCACCCACCGCTGCATTGAAGGTCACCGCGCCTGTGTTTGCACCCGTGCCGGTATGGATGGTCAAGGCTTGTGCAACATTGCCTGCATTGGTCACCGTGCCATCAAAGGTCACTGCGCTGTTTTGGGTGGTCAACACGGTGGCGTTGCTGGCGTTGTCCAGTTGTACCGCTTCAGCGTAGCGCTGCACACCGCTGGTGCTGATGCGACCGCCTTGAATCACCAAGCGGTTGCCTGCGGCTGTGGTTTGAATACCGCTGTTCGCCACATCGGTCTGCACGCTGGCTGCGTCCACTGTGCCCACAAAGGTGGTCACACCTTCGCTGTTGATCACCAATGCGCCTAATGGGTTGGCTGCAATAGAGGCTGCAACATTCGCTGCCTCGCCCACTGCTGCATTGAAGGTCACCGCGCCTGTGCCGGTATAGATGGTCAGGGCTTGTGCCGCGTTGCTTGCATTGGTTACCGTGCCATCAAAGGTCACTGCGCTGTTTTGGGTGTTCAACACGGTGGCGTGGTTAATGTTGTCCAACTGCACCGCTTCAGCGTAGTGCTGCACACCGCTGGTGCTGATGCGACCGCCTTGAATCACCAAGCGGTTGCCTGCGGCTGTGGTTTGAATACCGCTGTTTGCCACATCGGTCTGCACACTGGCTGCGTCCACTGTGCCCACAAAGGTGGTCACGCCTTCGCTGTTGATCACCAATGCGCCCAAGGGGTTGGCTGCAATGGAGGCTGCAACATTCGCTGCCACACCCACCGCTGCGTTGAAGGTCACCGCGCCTGTGTTTGCACCCGTGCCGGTATGGATGGTCAGGTCTTGTGCCACATTGCCTGCATTGGTCAACGTGCCATCAAAGGTCACGGCGCTGTTTTGGGTGGTCAACACGGTGGCGTTGCTGGCGTTGTCCAGTTGTACCGCTTCAGCGTAGTGCTGTACACCGCTGGTGCTGATACGACCACCTTGAATCACCACACGGTTGCCTGTGGCTGTGGTTTGAATACCGCTGTTTGCCACATCGGTCTGCACACTGGCTGCGTCCACTGTGCCTACAAAGGTGGTCACGCCTTCGCTGTTGATCACCAACGCGCCTAAGGGATTGGCTGCAATGGAGGCTGCAACATTCGCTGCCTCGCCCACTGCTGCATTGAAGGTCACCGCGCCTGTGCCGGTATAGATGGTCAGGGCTTGTGCCGCGTTGCTTGCATTGGTTACCGTGCCATCAAAGGTCACGGCGCTGTTTTGGGTGGTCAACACGGTGGCGTGGTTAATGTTGTCCAACTGCACCGCTTCAGCGTACTGCTGCACACCGCTGGTGCTGATGCGACCGCCTTGAATCACCAAGCGGTTGCCTGCGGCTGTGGTTTGAATACCGCTGTTTGCCACATCGGTTTGCACGCTGGCTGCGTCGACTGTGCCCACAAAGGTGGTCACGCCTTCGCTGTTGATCACCAATGCGCCTAATGGGTTGGCTGCAATAGAGGCTGCAACATTAGCTGCCTCGCCCACTGCTGCATTGAAGGTCACCGCGCCTGTGCCGGTATAGATGGTCAGGGCTTGTGCCACGTTACTTGCATTGGTCACCGTGCCATCAAAGGTCACTGCGCTGTTTTGGGTGTTCAACAAGGTGGCGTGGTTAATGTTGTCCAACTGCACCGCTTCAGCGTAGCGCTGCACACCGCTGGTGCTGATGCGACCACCTTGAATCACCACGCGGTTGCCTGCGGCTGTGGTTTGAATACCGCTGTTCGCCACATCGGTCTGCACGCTGGCTGCGTCCACTGTGCCTACAAAGGTGGTCACGCCTTCGCTGTTGATCACCAATGCGCCTAATGGGTTGGCTGCCACCAAACCATTCGCTGCCTCGCCCACCGTCGCGTTGAAGGTCACTGCGCCGGCGCCCGTCTGTATCGTCAAATCGGTCGCTGTTGCGGTGGCGTTCTTCACCGCGCCAAGCAAGTTCACATTGCCACCTTGGGTAAGGATGCTGGTGCTCTCGATCAGCACAATCGGATGCAAGGCCGCGCCCAGGGTGACAGCCGCATTGGCTGTGGTGCTTGTCAACCCGCCCGCCAAATGCACGCTGCTTGGCGCTGTGGCAACCCAACCTGCGGCCAAGGTGGTGTTGTCATTGGCGCTGTCCCCCAGCTGCAAGGTGCCTGTGTGGTTAAAGGTGGTGGCGGTGGTGGGGTTGCTCACCGTATTGGTCGTGCCTGTCAACACCAGGTTGTAACCATAGGGCCCGGTGATCAAGTCGCGCGTACTCAGATTACCGGCAAACGTGATGTTCTGGCCCGCCACGGTGTTGCTCAACACCACGCTGGTGCCAGTGGTGACCGCGTTGCTGAAGGTGGCCCCGTTGCTGTTGCTCAAAGTCAATGTTTTCAACGGCACGAAGTTACCCACTGCCTCAGCCACGCTCACTGTGCCCCGGGTACCTGCGTTGAACACGACCGACTCCGTATTGGCCGTGCTGCCATTGATCGTTTTGTCGAAGGTGATGTTGGCACCTGTGACAGATGCGCCAACGTATCCCGTGGTGTCAAACGTGGTGGTGGCCGAGGTGTCAGACGTCACCACCACATCGTTTTGGAACCAGATCGACGACGGACCTTGAGTTCGGATTGATCCACCCTTAATCAACGTGCGGCTTGTTGCATTGGCATCGGTCTGCACATGCATCAGCGCTTGCGAGCCTCCCACGGCACCACCCAAGGTGGTGATGCCACTGCCATTGAGCTCAAGTCTGAAGACGCCATCAAGTGTGCTGGCAAAGCTCAAATCACTGCCTGTCAACACCGCGTCATGCCCCAAGGTCACCGCACCGCTGTAGCTTTGGGCAAACCCAGTGGTGTTGACGGTGCCGTTATTCAAGGTGGTGCTGCCCACCACGCTGAAGCTGTTCGAACCACTGACTGCTCCACCCAAAGTCACGCTGCTGGCAGTCAAGGTGGTGGATGCGCCCAAAGCAACCGCACCGCTGTAGTTTTGGGCAAAACCTGGGGTGCTGACGTTTCCGTTGTTCAGCACCGTATCACCCACCACGCTGAAGCTCTTCGCGCCGCTCACTGCGCCACCCAGGGTCACGCTGCTGGCGGTCAAGGTCGTGGGTGCGCCCAGGCTGATGGCACCGCTGTAGCTTTGCGCATAGCTGGGGGTGCTGACCGTGCCGTTGTTCAAGGTGGTGTTGCCCGCCACGCTGAACGTTTGTGAGCCACTCACCACGCCACCCAAGGTGACGTTGCTGGCAGTCAAGAGGGTGGGCGCACCCAGGGTGATTGCACCGCTATAGCTCTGGGCATAACCTGCGGTGTTGACCGTGCCGTTGTTCAGCACCGTGTTACCCACCACGCTGAAGCTGTACGGCCCAATCACCGCACCGCCCAGGGTCACACTGCTGGCGGTCAAGGTGGTGGCTGCGCTGAGGTTCATGGCGCCGCTGTAGCTCTGCGCAAAACCTGGGGTGCTTACCGAGCCATTGCCAAAGGTGGTGTTACCCACCGTGGTAAAGCCGTACGGGCCACTGACCGCGCCGCTCAGGGTGATCACAGGGGACGTCAGGCTTGTGGTATCGAGCAAAGTGATCGGGCCAAAAGCCATGGTGGCCGTGGACGCCGTGGTGCTGACAGCGCCCGCCAGTGTCACCATGCTGGGTGCGGTGGCCAGCAGGCCGCCTGCAAACACAAAGCTGTCCGAGGCGCTGTCACCGAGCTGCAAGCTGCCTGTGTTGTTGAACACCGCCGACAGGCCGGTGCGCACAGAGGCCGCCAACGTGGCGCTGCTGCTGTTGTTCAACGTCAGGGTTTTGATTGGCGTGGTTTGACCAATGCTTGTGGTCACGCTCACCACACCTGTGCTGCCCGCATCGAGCGTGAGCGATTGGGCGTTCGCGGTGGCGCCATTCACCACCCCATTGATGCTCAGCGCACCGCCTGCAGTGCCCAACACGGTGTGGTCAGTCAGGGTCAGGGCCGTGTTCGCATCACCCAGCGTCATGGCTGTGTTGCTGGTGTTCAATGTGCCACCGATGCTCAGGCTGCTTGGGGCTGTGACCACCAGGCCACCTGTCACCGTCAGGCTGTCTGTGGCACTGGCACCCAGCGTCAATGTGCCGATGTTGTTGAAGGTCGCGCTGCCCACGGTGCTGCTCGCGCCCGTGATCACCAAGTTGTAGCCATAGCCGCCGGTGGTCAACAAGGGCGTGTTCAGGTTGTTGGCAAAGGTGATGGTTTTGTTCGCCATGGTGTTGCTCAACACCACGCTCGTGCCTGTGGTCACCGCACCACTGAAGGTTGCGCCATTGCTGTGGGTCAGGGTCAAGGTGCTCAGAGGATGGGTGTTGCCCACAGCGTTTGTCACGCTCACCACCCCCGTTGTGCCTGGGGTGAGGGTGACAGATTGGCTGTTGTCTGTGCTGCCGTTGAGGTTTTGACCAAAGCTGATGTTGGCGCCGTTAGCCGAACTGAGCGTGGTATCAAACACAAACACATTGCCCGCCCCTTGGACCACCACGTCGCCACCATACGTCTGTGTGCCCGTCGAGCTCACCAGACTTCCCCCCAGCGTGGCTGCGCCAGTCACTGCCACGGTACCCAAACTGGTCATCGCGCCGCCTGTGTTCAACGCACCATTGACTGTCAGGTTGTAACGGTTGGCTGAGCCTGTCACGGTGGACGAAGTCGTCACCTGTGTGCCGCTCAGGGTCGTGTGGTCCCCCAACACCAACACGCCGTTGTAGGTTTGACCCTTTGCGCTGGTGAAGGTGCCGCCCGACAAAGTGAAAGTGGTGCCGTTGCCTGCAATGCCGTTCACTGTGATCAGGCCTGCATTGCTGGCCGTGGTTTGACCGTAGTTCAAGGCCGTATTCACATCAAACGCCGCAGCCGTGGTGGTGAGCACCAGCGATGAATTGTTGGGCAAGGTAGACGCGAACACCGAACGGCTCAAAGTCCCAGCAATTGCACCCATGGTGGTGTCCATCACGGTGTTGAGCGCGCTCACCGTCGTCTCGGCTGTGCGCAACTGCGTCTGACCTTGCGTCACTTTGCCAATGCCCACACCGCTGCCGTCAATGACCAAGTTGCTGCCCGTCAACACCTGGGTGTCGCTGTAGGCCATGCCCACCACGGTGTTGCTGCCATTCAAGCGCAGGGTGTGCGCAAGCTTGGTGCTGCTGTTGATCACCAACCTGGCGTCGGCAAACAAGGCGCCACCGCTGGTGTTGGCCACCAACTCATAGAAGTAGCCGTTCGCGCCGCTAGACATGGAGCCGCCATTGAGCAAATACCCATTGCCATACAGCCCCACTTGGGCGCCCACCGCAGGCGTTGTGCCATCTGCCAAGTAAGCCACGCCATACACCGCTTGTGGCGCGAAACTGCCATAAATCGCTTTCAGGTACGGATACAAATTGCTGCCCGTGCCCCAGGTGCTGGTGCTCCAGTTGGCATGCGGCAAGACGCCCTGCAAAGCAGCCGTGGCCAACCCTGTGGCGGACCCTGTGCCACTGCCGCCTGTCGCATCGGTGCTCAAGCCCGTGGTGGTGCTGTCGTAGTACAGGTTGTTGCGCGTGACGTAAGAAGCCGTTGTGTTCAACGAACCAAATGCAGCGCCCACATTCGACGTGCCCGTGGTGTAGCCCGTGGCATAACCATTGGTGAAGGTGCCGCGTTCGGCGTGTCCCACCAGGCCGCCCACATGGTTCGCGCCTTTGACCAACCCTGTGGCGTAAAAATCTTCCACCGTGCGCGTGTTGCCGTCGGCATAGCCAATAAAGCCGCCTGCATAGTCACCCGAGGCCACCACCGCCCCCGTGGCGTAACTGGTAGACAAGCCGCCTGTGTACGTCAGCGCACCGGCAAATCCACCCACATTCGTTGTGCCGTTCACAGAGCCCGCTGCACGCGAGCTGGTGATGCTGCCGTTGGAGTTGTCGTTGCCCACAAAACCACCGGCATACGTGCCTGCGCTGGTCACATTGGCGTTGGCGTACGAGGTGGTGATGGAGCTTGAACCATTCATCGTGCCTACCAAGCCGCCCACATTGCCACCACCCGTGACCGAGCCCATGGAACCCGAAGACGCCACCGAGCCATGGGTCATCAGCCCCAGCAAACCACCCACATCGGTTCCTGTACCGATCACCACTGTGTTGGCGCTCGACCCGGTCAACGTGGAGTTGTAGAAGTAACCAATCAAACCACCCACCTGGTTGCCCGTGCCTCGGACACCGAAATAAGTGGTGTTGCCCCCGCTTGTATAAGAGCCTGTCACGGCGTTGTTGGCGGTCGAATCCGAAATGGTGTTGTTCGCGTTGGTCACCGCACCAATCAGGCCACCCACATCACTGCCGCCCGACACCCAGCCAGTGGCCGTGGTCGCGGTGATGGTGTTGTAGTACGTTGATTGCCCCAGCAGACCGCCCACATAACTGGAAGTGCCCTGCACATTGCCCGACGCGCTGGCGTGGTTGATGCCACCGTAGTAGTACATGAAGCCCACCAAGCCACCCACGTTCGTGTTGCCCGACACATTGCCGCTGGCGTAGGCATACGACACCACCGAGCTCCAACTGACATCTGCAAAACCCAGCAAGCCGCCCACCGAGTCACTGCCTGTCACCTTGCCCGTGGCATAGGTGGTGCTACCGGTGGTTGCCGAGGTACCGGTGATGCGCGAATTGGTCCAACCCACCAGGCCACCCACGCCCCAGCCTCCGCCTTGCACCTCACCTGTGCTGTACGAATCGGTCAAATCGACGTAATTTCTACCGATCAAACCACCCACGTTCGAGCTACCTTTAACCAGCGTGCCGATGTAACGGTTCCAGCTACTGTTGACCTCGGACTGACCGATCACTCCGCCCACATAGGCACCGCTGTAGCCTCCGTTCGCCCCTGTCACCGTGCCCGACACCGAGGTGTTGGTCACCGTGCCGTTGAAGGCGCGGCCAATCAAGCCACCCACATAGTCGCCAGAAGCTTCGAGGTTGCTGGTTACAAACGTGCTGTACGTGGGCGTGCTCGCCGCCACGGTCACACCAATCGTGCCTTCAGACTGGCCGATCAAACCGCCCACAAACGACACCCCCTTGACCAAGCCTGTGGTGTGCGAACTGGTGTTCAAGGTCGAGGCTGAATGTTCCAGATAACCCACCAAGCCCCCGGTGTAGTTGCCCGTGGCGCTAACGGCGCTGGTAGAGCTCGAGCCGGTGAGCGAACCGTAGTAAAGCCGCCCTGTCAAGCCACCCACAAAGCTCACACCATTGATGGCGCCAGAGGAGGTGGAGTTGGTCAAGGTGCCTGTGTTCAAGCGCCCCACCACGCCGCCCACATGCGAACCGCCGCTGACCGCCACGCTTGATGTGGCCGCATCCAAGGCATTGCTGGTGTTGGTGCCCATGTTGATCAGGCCCACAATACCGCCCGCATTACCCGCGCCGCTGTTCGAGCCACTGCTGTAAATCGAGTCACTCGGATCGAGTTGGTACACCAAATCGGCCCCCGTCACCGAGCCAGAGGCCGTGGCAAGGGTGATGGCACGCAGGTACGACGCACCCACCTGGGTGCCCACATTCAACTTGCCAAGCACCGACGCGTTGGTCATGGTCAGGCCATTCAGTGCCTGAGTGGTGGTGCGGCCATTGAGGTAGCCCATGAAGCCCAGGTTCGAAGTGTTTTGGCTCAGGCTCAGGTTGTTGATCGTCTTGCCGTTCGGATTGAAATAGCCGGACACATACGGAATAAACAAGCCGCTCTCGAGCGTGATGTCATTGGCCAGTTTGAATTTCAGGTTCGCTTGGTCGGCATAGCCCAAATAATCTTTCAGGTTTTGCACCGTGCTCAACGCGTAATAACCGTTGCTATCGATAGGCCCGAAATACGCTTGCAATTTGGTGGTGTCCGTCGCCACCAAACCATCCAAGGCACCACTGTGGAACCACACGTTGTACTGTGTGCCCAACAACCCGCCGGAGGTGATCAGCCCGCTCACCGCGACACGGGTGCCCGGACTCGCTGGGGTCAAGCCAGTGATAGACACCGCATCGATGTTGTAGTGCGCATTCGCCAGGGTGGCGCCCGGCGTCATGAAGCCGACCAAGCCACCGTAGTTGGCATCGGCGCTGACAGCACCTGTGGCAAACGCGTTGCTCACCACCCCTGTGGTGTCCATGCGGCCCACTAGGCCGCCCACGTCGTTACGACCTGTCACGCTGCCAGCAGCGTAAGAATAATTTGCGCCATTGCCGCCATTGGTGCTTGGCAGTGCGCCAATGTTGTCGCTGGCCTGAATGGTGCCCGCCAGCTTGCCCACCAAGCCACCCACATAGTCATACGTGCCAACCACGGGACGCTCGGTGTACGACCCCTTGATCACCGCCGCGTTGTTGGTGGCGCCAATCAAGCCGCCCACGGCCGACATGCCCGTCACCGTGCCCGTGAGGTAGCGCGAGTCCGACACCACAAAGCTCTCCTGGTAGCCAATCAGGCCACCCGTGTTGCTGGAGTTCACGCCCGTCGCCGTCACATTGCCCGACGCATACGAGTTGCGCACATCGCGGTACGAAAGCCCGACCAAGCCGCCCACGTTGTTGGATGAGCTCAGCACAGCACCCGTGGCATACGAGTCGATGATGTGATGCACGCTCGTGCCCACCAAGCCGCCCACGTTGGAGCCACTGGCCGTCACATCCCCCGTGGCATGGCTGGCGATGATGCTGGTGCCATTGCTCTCACCAATCAAACCACCCACCGCGCCGCCCGAGGTCGCTGTGGCCACCACATTGCCGCTCGCCCACGAGTTGCTCAAGGTAGCGCCGCCAAAATAACCAATCAAACCGCCAACGCGGTAGCCACCGGTTTGGGTTACCAGGCCGGTGGCGCTCAAGCCATCAAACGCCGAACCGCTGGCCGCACCCATCAAACCGCCCACATGGGTGTTGGTTCCTGTCACCGCGCCAGAGGCCGATGCGTTGCTCAAGGCCAGCACCGCCGTGCCATAAAACTCGCCAATCAAACCACCCACCTGCGTGGCCCCGTTCACTGGCAAGTTGCTGTTCAGGCTGACACCTGTCACTCCGTCCATCCAGCCCGCCAAGCCCCCTACCCGGTTCGTGCCCGCCACGCTGCCCGTGGTGGGGCTGGCACGCAAGGCACTGTCACCCGTGACCGTGCTTTGCCCCACATAGCCGGCAAAGCCACCCACATAGTTCACCGCATTCACCGTGGCAGACAAGTTCACCGTGCTGTTGTTAATCGCACCGCCATACAACGCGCCCACCGCTGCGCCCACATACTCCAGCGCGTTGACCGTCTGGGCTGTTTGTCCTGCATAGGCCACGGCGTTGACCGTCAAATTATTCAAAGTGCTCTTGTGCACCATCCCCAAGAAACCAATGCCCGAAGTCTGGCGATTGAACGAGAAATTATTCACCGCGAACGCATTGCCGTTGAACGCCGTGGCACCGAAATACGGCACATACGGCGTGCCTGTGCCCACCGTGGCCATGTCGATGTCATTGGCCAACTTGAAGGTGTAGGGGTTCACGCCACCCACTGCGGTGGAGCTCACAAACGCCAGCATCTTGCTCAAATCAGACTGACTGCCTGCCACCGTGCTGATCAGGTAAGTGTTGTGGCTCGGGTCGCTGGCATCAGCTGTCAGGTAATTGGCAATGTTCAGCGCCAAGCGGGCCGATGGGGTCGCCACCACGCTGGCAGTGCCTTGTGTGGCCCATGCGGTGTATTGCCCGGTGTACAGACCACCAGGTGTCACCACCTTGGTGTTGTTGATCTTGCTGTTGTCAATGTCGTAGTAGCTGTTGCTGATCCAGGTGCCCGGAATCATGTAACCGACCAGCCCGCCAAAGTGTGTCGGTGTGGTGCCGCTGATGGTGATGTTGCCCGTGTAATAGGCGTCCACAATTTTTCCGGCGTTGGTATAGCCGCTCTGCCCCATATTGCCCAGCAGGCCAGCCACATAGCTGCTGCCTGTAGTGCTGACATCGCTGTTCACGTCCATATTGCTGATGTTCGATGACCAGTTGGCATTGCCAATCAATCCACCCACGTAATTGCCTGTGCCGCTGATGCCTGGGCTGTTCACATAGCCGTTGGACAGCGTCGAATAGTGTGCATAACCTGCCATACCACCCACGTACTGGCTGATGTTGCCTGCCCCCGTGCCACTGATGGTGGTGCCATTCACGTACGTGTTGTTGGTATTGAGGATGTAGGCGTAACCCACCAGCCCACCCACAAAGGCACCGGGGCCGCTCACCAACGCGCCTGTGACATGGGTGTCGTTGATGGTGGTGGTGGAATTCCACACGTTGCTCCACCCCGCAATGCCCCCGACAGACGCGTTGTTACCCGAAGACGCGGTGGCCACCACCTTGGCGTTGACGTAAGGCGACAACGCAGCACCATATGCGGCTGTGTTGCTGCTGTCGGACTGCACCGTCAACGAGACGCCGTTTCTGCCCACCATGCCGCCCACCTGGTACGTGCCTTGCACCCCGGTGGCACCTGTGATGCTCACATACGCGTTGCGAATGTCGGTGCTGTCTTGCACGTTGTCGCCCAGCAAGCCACCCACGCTTGGGCCTTGGCTGGTCACCGCTGTGCCGCTGAAGTTCGAGCCGTAAATCGACACATTGCCATTCGCCGCGCCCACCAAACCACCCACCTGGCCTGAGGCATCGGTGCCTGTCACCGTGCCCTGTGCATACGAGTTGGGGTTGATCACCAGGGCGTAACGGTTGTCCAGATAACCCACCAAGCCACCCACCTGGTGAGCGCCTTGGATATTGCCGCTGGAACCAGAAGCGTTGATCGTCAGATTGCCCACATACACATAGCCCACCAAGCCACCCACCAACACGCCAGTGCCCGTCACATCGCCGAGCCGGTACACATGGGTGAACGTCATGCTGCCTTGGCCCAGCACACCGCCCACATAGTTCGTGCCCGACACAGGAGTGTTCAGCACATAGATGTTTGTCAAGCTGCCCGAGCCCGAATTGCCCACCAACGCACCCAGGTAATTGCCTGTGCTGGCAATGCTGTTAACCGCTGTCACTGCGTCCATCACCACATTGCTCACGCTCAGACCATTGGCTGCGCTGCCCACCAAGGCACCTGTGTTGGTGCCACCCGAGAGCGTGACGCCGCTCAAACGCAGATCACGAATTTGCGCCGTGCTTGCCGTGGTGTTGAACAAGCCCACATTGTTCGATCCCGACAAGCTCAAGCCTGTCATGGAATGGCCCAACCCAGTCAGAACACCCGCATACCCAGTGCTGTTGTTGCCCAAGCCGCGCAAATTGGCGTGGCCGGTGAACGTGCTGGCGTCAATGTTGTTGGCCAACGCAAAATTCGCACTGTTGCTGGCCGAGCAGTTGGCCGCTGTGGCGCAAGACAAGCTGGTGCCAGATTGCAAAGTGAATGTGGACGCATCGACCAGGGAGAAGTTCTTCACCGCATTGCTGTAGTTCTGTGTGGTGAAGGTCGACAGCGTGCTGACAAAGTGAATCGACCCGTTAAAGCTCGCGGCCAAGGTGGCCCCTGAACCCGTGGCTGTCAGCCCAAAGCTGTAGTCGCCGCTGCCATTGCCTTGGTTGTATTTGAGCGCAATGCCCGATGCCGATGTGCTGCCGCCTACTGACACATGGGCATTGAAAACAATATTGCGTGAGGCTGTGAACGTGCTGATGTTTTCACCACCCAAACTCACTGGGCCATTGAAAGTCAGGTCCCCATTGCCAGCCCCTGTGCCTGCAGTGGCCGTCAAGGCATACAAACCGCCGTTGATGGTGCTGAACGTGAGGCCCGGGGCGCTAACCACCGTGCTGTCGCCCGTCAACGTCACAGGCCCCAACAGGCTGATGGGCGTAGCTGCAGTGTTGTAAACCACCCCGCTTGAAGAAACACCCGTGCCCGCCACCGACAAACCATTGAGCACGTCGTAACCATTCGCGTTCAGCGCGCTACCACTGGCCACCACCACATCGCCCTTGCCCATGGCACTGCTGGTCACAGCGCCCACGCTGCCCGCAGGGGCTACACCCAGTTTGAGCGTACCTGCGGCCACGGTGGTGCCACCCGCATACGTGTTGGCGCCCGACAGCGTCAGCGTGCCAGTGCCTGATTTGGTCAGGCTTCCCACACCGTCCATCACACCTGCGTAGCTGATGCCACTGCTGGCAACCAAAATGCTGCCCCCACCGCTACCCAATGTGATGCCACGGTTGGCATTCAATGCGGTGGTGAACACGGGGTAGATGTACAAACTGCCGCCGTTGCCGAGCACCAACTGGCTCACTTGTGCGCTGGCGGGTGCGGTGCCCAGATTGGCGTCGCTGCTGATGCCCAGCGTGCCTGCGTTGATCAGCGTTGCACCCGTGTAGGTGTTGGTCGCGCTCAGTGTCAGCGTGCCTGTGCCGTCCTGGCGCAACACACCGCTGCCTGCAATCACATCGGCCACACCAAAGTTGTCAGAGCGCTGGTACACCAGCGTGCCGTTGTTGGTGATGGTGCCTGTGCCCAAATTGCCTGTGGTGCCACCAACGCCAACTTGCAGCGTGCCAGCGCCAATGGTGGTCCCACTTGTGTACGCACTGCCGCCCGTGAACACCATCGTGCCCGCACCGGCTTTGCTGAAGCCTCCCGAGCCGTTCAACACACCATCCATGGTTTGGGTGGTGCCCGAGGCAATGTCCACCGACAAGGTGCTGGGCGTTGCGCCCACTTTATTCACGGTGAACGTGGTGCCCGCCAAGCTCTCAAATCCACCCAGAGTGGCATTGCCACTCACCACCAAGGCGCCGTTTTTCAGGCTGAAGTTGCTGCCTGTTGCGCCTTGGAAAGTCAGCGAATCGAGCAACACCGTGCCCGTGTTGGCGCTGCCGCTGCGCCCCGATGCGCTGTCGTCAAAACTCAGCGCCACGCCAGCAGGCACCACCACGTTCTTCACGTTGTTCAAATCAGGCACTGCGTTGGTGAGCAACGGGTTGCTGGTGACCACCCAATTGGCGGGGTTGAACCACTCAGTTGAAGCGCCGCCCACCCAGGTGACCGAGTTCTGGCGCGTCACACTGGCCGAGGTGCTGCCCGTGCTGGCCACGCTGTAGTTCGATGCGTCGGCACCGCTCAGGCTCACGTTGTACACGCTAATGGGCTTTGCGCTGCCAATGTCTTTGGTGTCAAACGAGGCAGAGCGAACCACGCTCACGTCATTTCCGCTCACATAGCCATTGGCCACCGTCAAGCTGGTGTTCACCGTGGCCGTGGTGCTGCCGTCGTAATCGCGGTTCACCCCGCTGTACACCACGGTCAGCGGGCGGGCATTGATAGTGGCCGTGCCTGTCGCGCTGGTGGGCAAGCTGTAGTTGGTCAAGCTCGTGCCGCTGTTGGCGCTGAAGTTGCCGCTGCTCAACGTGGCCGTTGCGCTGTTGGCCAGCAACACATTGCGGTCGTTGTAGGTGCCTTGGGGTTGTGTGACGGTGGCGCCTTCGGTCGCACCGTTCACGGTGACAAAACCGCTCAGGCTGTAGTTGCTTGAGCTGAGCGTGGTCAAGCCCACGCCGCCGTCATAGGTTTTTTGAATGCTGCCTATCAACACGGCGGTCAACTGTTTGGCGGTGATGTTGGCGGTGCTTGTGCCCGTGGTGGTCACCGTGCCAGTGCCGTCCACCACTTTGTAGTTGGCGGCATCAGCGCCGCTCAAAGAAACACCCGTGACGTTGATGTTCACCGTGCCGACGTTTTTGCTCGTGAAAGTGGCTGTGCGGTTGACGCCCAACACATCGCCATTCACATAGCCATTCGCCACCGACAAGGTTCTTGCCGCATTGGGCGTGCTCATGTCGTCGTACACCGTGGTCACGCTGGCGGTGGTCAAACCGTCGTACACCTTGTTCACACCCGTGAAGTCAATCGTCAAGGGCCGTGCGGTGATGGTTGCCGTGGTGCTGCCCGTGGTCGACGCCAGGCTGTAGTTGTTCACATCGGTGCCACTCACGCTGACCCCGCTCACGCTGACGGTTTTGTTCACGCCCACGTTTTTGTCGGCATAACTGGCCGTACGGCTGATGGTCAGCACATCACCGCTCACACGGTCATCGGCGGTGGTCACGCTGGCCACGGTGTCGCCGTTGTATACCTTGTCCACACCGGTGTAGTACACATTCAAGGTGCGTGGCGTGATGTTGGCTATGGTGCTGCCCGTGCTGGCCACGGTGTAGTTGGTGGCGTCCACACTGCTCACACCATAAGGGTTGCTCAAGCTCACACCCGTCACGCTGATGGGTTTGGCACCGCCCACGTTTTTGTCAGCGTAGTTGGCAGTCCAGTTGACGGTGAACACATCGCCCGTCACAAACCCGTTGGCCACAGGGGTGGCCGTGGTCACGCTCGCCACCATATTGCCGTCGTACACCTTGTTCACGCCCGTAAAGTCAACCGTCAAGGCACGCGGGGTGATGGTCGCTGTGGTGCTCGCTGTGGTGGCCGCCAGAGAGTAATTGGCCGCGTCGGTGCCGCTCAAGGCCACGTTAGTCACGCTCACGGTTTTGCTGGTCACCACGTTGGCGGCGTAGGCCACGTTCTTGTCGGCATACGTGGCGTGGCTGCTGTCCACGCTCAAGGTGTCGCCTGCCACGCGGTTGTCGGTGGTGGTCACGGTGGCAATTGTGTTGCCGTCGTACACCTTGTCTACACCGGTGTAGATCACGCTCAGGGGGCGTTGCGTAATTTGCCCGTTGGTGCCACTTTGCGTGCTGATGGCGGCGCTGGTGCTGCCATTGGTCAGCACATAGTTGGCCGCATCGGCACCGCTCAATGTGAGGTTGGTCACCGTGTAGCTCTTGTTGGCGCTGGCGGTGACGTTCTTGTCCACATAGGTGCCCACGCCGCTGATGGTCACCACGTCTGCCGTGCTCACCTTGCCCACGGGAGTGAGCGTGAGGTTGGTCATGTTGGCGCTGCCGTCGTACTGCTTGGTGCCGCTGGTGGTCATGGTCAACGACTTGGGCGTCACCTGCTGCGCACCCACCACGACGATGTTGTTTGAAAAGTTATTCGTGTTGGACAAGGACACATTGGTGGCCTCGAGCTGATAGCCGCCCACATTCAGCTTGCCCGACGTACTCCAGCTCGCGTTGGCGGGGCCAAGATCCAGAGTACCGGTGGTTCCGCCTGAAGTGTCCGTCAAGCTCACCGTGCCCGATGCCGCCACACTGGCCGAGCCATGGGCTGCATTGGTCAGCTCCACGGGCGTTGTGCCGCTGCTCAAGATGTAACTTGCGCTGGTCAAGGTATAGCTGGGCGTGACGCCGTACACCGTGCTGGTGTTGGCCATGCGAATCAGCAACTGATTCGCACCCACGATGGTGAAATTTCCACTCACGTAGTTGAAGCTGTAGTTGCCAGACGCCGCGCCCGATGGCACCAAGTCACCAAGGTACGAACCTGCTGAGCCTGCATTGCCCGATCCGCTGGTGCGTGTGATGGTGGGCTGAGTCGTTAAATTGCTTGCCGTTTCACCGCCCACAAAGCCTGTGTAGGTGAAGCCGTTGAAATTGGCGGTGTCAGCAACGGTGACAAAACGCGCATCGTCATTCGCCGCAATGGTCAGAGGTGCCTTGGTGATGGTTGCCGCCGGCGCAGTCCACACCAGGTTGTAGTTGCCAGCGCGTGAGCCAGTGAGCAACACACTGCCCTGCTGCACCGTCACGCTGCCTGCGTTGGCGCTGCTGAACACCGGCGTGCCGGTAATCACCAAGCCAGCGCTGTCTGCAGTTAACGCACTGCTGTAAGCGGCTGCCACGCTCAACGCACCATAGCCCGTGGCAGGGCTGGTCAGTGCGGGGGTGATGGAGGTGGTGGCGTCATACACCTTGGTCAGCCCTGTGCTGCCCGACAAGGCCACATCGAGTTTGGTAATGCTGGCTGTAGCTGTGGGCTGGCTGGTGATGCTGTAGTTGCCCAGCTGTGCACCGCTGTAGCTGCTGCTGAGCGTGACGGTTTTGCTGGTGCCCACGTTTTCGTTGCTGAACGTGCCTGTGGTGGTGATGGTCACTGCATCGCCGGTCACCAAACCACCACTCACCAAAGCAGCCACCGATTGACCTGCTGTCACTGAGGGCGTGGCAACTGTGGTGTTGTCATACACCTTGTCGGCCACGGTGATGCCGCTCACCGTCAGGGCTTTGGGCGTGATCTTGGCTGTGCTGGTGGTTTGGCTGTTTGCTGTGTCGAGGTTGTAGTTGCTGCTGCTCGCGCCACCCAAGGTCAGGCTGCTCAGCGTCACTGTTTTGGTGGTGACGTTGCTCGACGCGTCGTAGGTCACGTTCTTGTCGGCCACGTTGGAAGCGTTCACAAACGTGCCTGCAGCGCTCACGGTTAACACATCGCCGCTCACCAAGCCGTTGAACAAGGCGTTGCTGGTGGTCACTGTGTCGGAGGTCAAACCGTTGTACACCCGGTTGTCCGCCACCAGACCTGACACGGTGACGGTCTTGGCCGTGATGTTGGCCGTGGGGTTGGTGGCAGCGACGGGCATGGTGTAGTTGCGCACGTCGGCGCCACCATAGGTTGTGGTGAGCGTGACGGTTTTGCCAGTGGCTGCGTCCTTGGTGGCAAACACGCCCGTGGCAGATGCGGTCAACACATCGCCTGCAACCATGCCTGCAAAGTTAGCGGCGCTGGTGGTCACGGTGGCTGCTGTGGTGCCGTCGTACACCTTGTTGCTGGCGGTGATGCCGGTCACGCTGGTGATGGTCTTGGCGGTGATCTTGGCGTTGGTGGCCGTGGGGTTGGCCACAACGGCATAGTTGCCCGAACGGTTGCCCGATGCACCTGCGCCCAGGCTCAGGCTGCTGGCCAACACAGTGACGGTTTTGGTGGTCACGGCGTTGCTGCTGTCGTAGGCCACGTTTTTGTCGTCAAACGTGGCGGTGTAGCCCGCGTTCAAAGCCACATAGCCCACATCGGCTGCCAGCACACCATTGCTTGTGCCAAGCGTGCCAAAGCTGCTGATGGTGGCTGTGGTGTTGCCGTCGTACACCTTGTCGTTGGCGGCCACGCTTGCGAAGGTCAATGCCTTGGGCGTGATCTTGGCACTCGTGGTTTGTGTGCCCGTGTTGTAGCTGTAGTTGCCTGCGTCTGCGCCGCCCAATGTGTTGGTGTAGCTCACGGTTTGCGCAATCACCGTGTTGCTGACATCGCGTGCCACATTGGCGCTGCCAAAAGTGCCTGCAGAGGTCACGCTCAAGGCATCGCCCGCAACGATGCCGTTGAACACCGCGCTGGCCACGTTCATGGTGGCGGTGCTGCTGGCGTCGTACACCTTGTCATTGGCGGCAATGCCGCTGAGGGTCAGCGCTTTTTGGTTGATCGTGCCGTTGCTCGCTGTCATGCTGGCACCGGTGCTCAGGCTGTAGTTGGCCGCATCGGCTCCCGTGAGTGCCAAGTTGGTCAGCGTGTAGGTTTTGCTGGTGCCTGCGTTTTTGTTGGCATAGGTGCCTGCACCATTGAGGGTCACCACATCACCCGTCAACACACCCGCAGGTGTGCCCGACAGCGCGGCAATGCTGCTGCTGCCGTCGTACACCTTGCTGATGGTGGGTGCAGGCGTGATCGACTTGACGGTGACTGTTTCAGACCCCACCACCGTCACCGTGCCACTGAAGTTGGCGGCGCCCGACAACACCACATTGCTTGCGCCCCACTGGTACGTACCCACGTTCAGCGCGCCCGACGTGCTGTAGCTGCCGCTGGCAGCGGTGGCGTTGAACGTGGCCGAGGTGCCGTTGGTGTCGGTCACGCTCACCTGCCCTGCGCTGCTGGCCGTCACGCTGGCACCGGCAGCGCTGAGCAAGTCGACCTGGGTGGTGTTGTCGTTCTTGAGGTACTTGGCCTCGGTCACTGTGTAGGTGGGCGCAACGCCATACACCGTGCTGGTGTTGGCCAGGCGCACCAGCAGCTGGCCTGCGGGCACGATGGTGTAGTTGCCGTTCACATAGGTGGTGAAACTGTAGTTGATGGCCGTGCCGCCTGCGGGTACCAGCACGCCTGGGTATGTGCCTGCGTTTTGTGTGCTGCTGTTGCTGCGGCTGATGGTGGGCGCGGTGGTGAGGTTGCTGGCCGACTCGCCGCTCACAAAGCCCGCATAGCTCAAACCATAGTAGCCCGTGGCATCAGCCAAACCGTAAAACTTGGCATCGTTGTTGGCCGTGACCGTGAGCGCTTTTTTGGTGATGTTGCCCGTCAGGCTCAACGAGGCAGGCAAGCTGTAGTCGCCCTGCACACTGCCATTGGTGGTGCTTCCCACACTGAACGAATTGGCCACCGTCACCACAATGCCAGTGGCTGCGTCTTTGCTGGCATAGGTGCCAGTTTGCGTCAGCACCAAGGTGTCGCCCACCAAACCACCGCCAATCGAGCCACCGCTGAGCGTGGCTGCCGTGGTGCCGTCGTACACACGGCTGGTCACGCTGGTGCCGTTCACCGTCAAGGTTTTGGCGTTGATGGTCACCGGTGCATTGGTTGCATTCAACACAGGCAGCGCGTAGTTGCTGGCCAGGCCTGTGGTGGCGCCTGTGCCACCGTCGGCCAAAGCGATGGCGCTGATGTATTTGCCCAACGTGCCTACGTGCGCGTCGTTGGCAGCGGCGGCGGTGTAGCCCAGCACCTCGGTGTTGCTTGCCACCGTCACGGTGTTGCCCACCGTTACATAGCCGGTGAGGCTGTTGTTGCCGTCGTAGGTTTTAGAAGCCAGCAGCGTCACTGTCTTGGGGGTAATGTGCGCGGTGGCTGGCGACTGCACGGTCAGGGTGTAGTTACCAGCTTGTGCGCCACTCAGGCTCAAACCCGAGAAAGTCACGCTGTTGGCCTCGGCCACGTTCTTGCTGTTGAACACACCTGTTGGTGGCCCGGTAATGCTGACTGTGTCGCCCACATACCACTTGCCGTCAATGCTGGTGCCTGTGCCTGCGGCTTCGCTGCCTGTGAGGGCGGCTGTTCCTGTGACCACCGCTGTGGTGTAGCCGTCGTACACCTTGTCGTTGGCAGCCAGGCCCGACATGGTGAGGGCTTTGGGGGTGATGTTGGCCGTCAGGCTGGTGGGTTGCGTGAGCGTGTAGTTGCCGGCCTGTGGGCCGCTGATGGTATCTGCCGCTGTCACAGCTATGCCGTTGGCCACGTTTTTAATGGCGAAAGTGCCTGCTTGCACCAGGCTCACCGTGTCGCCGTTGATCACGCCGCTCAACGTGCCGCCACTCAACGTGGCGGTGGTGGTACCGTCGTAAACCTTGTTGACCACGGTGGTGCTGCCTGCCGTTACGGTCAACGTTTTGGTGTTGACGGTCAGGGTGCCAGGTGTGGCATAGGACACGCTATAGCCTGAACGTGCGGTGCCAGGTGTAAGAGCCATGGCATACGGTGTGCCACCGTTGACCGATGCCGTGGCAGCAAAGCCTGTCGATGCTGCTGTGGGCAAGGCGCTGAACACATCAGCCAACGTAGGCAACGTGTACACGCTGGAGCTGCTCGCCGAACTGCTCACCCCCACCACACTGGCGCTGGTCAGAACATCGCCATAGGTTTTGCTTAGGCTACTCGCTGTGATTGTGACTGTTGGAATGCTGCCAAACACATAGCGGTTGCCGTTGACAGCCACCGCAGACGGCGCTTGCGTGGCATAGCTTTGGCCCCACACCGGTGCGTTGGCGCTGTTCAAACCACCGTCCACCGCCAAGGCGCTGGGCGACGAGAGATACACCAGCCAACGCCCGCTGGTGCCCGTGGCGCTGAGCGCCGAAGCCCCTGCGTTGTTGGTGAAGCTACCCGTTGGCGCCAAGGCAATGTAGCCGCTGGTCTGACTGTCGGTGATGCTTGAAAGCGCATTGAGTGTGATGTTACCGCCTGTGAGCAAGGTCAAGCTGTCCACAAATGTGTTGGCTCCACCCACGGTGATGTTGCCCGCGTTGCTTGCACCAATGACGATGCCGCTGAAACCGTCTTTGAACACCGATGTGCCGCTGAATAAGCTATTTGCTAACGTCCAAGTACCCGTTCCGGTGCCAATGCCGATGGTGGTGCCTGCGGTATAGGGTTTGAGGGTGAGCACACCCGATGACGCGACACTGCCCGTGAGTGAAAACTTGTCGCCCACCAACGTGATGTCAGACGTAGAAGCGCCCGTGTTGACACCGGCTTTCAAGCCCACATAGCCAGCAATATCAACTGCGTTAAAACCTACGCCGTAGCCCGTGCCTGTCAGTGTGATAGGGCCACCAGTGGACAGCACTGAGCTCCCAGTTGGAATCACAACTCCTGAATTTTTAATGCCGCTACCAGTGATGCTGATACCACCGCCATTTGAGGCCAACACACTGGAGACGCCCCAAAAGTAAATACCCCAAGCGTCGGCAGCAGCGTTATTGGCTGCAGTGCCTTGAATCGTGATGGCATCTACCGCGGACGAAGAAGATTTGTACGTCGATGCGGTCGTGCTCAACTCAATGCCGTTGCTTGAGCCTGACGATGATTGGGCGTAGCCCCACATGCTCAACTTACCGGCCCCAGCATCTACGTTAACGCTGCCATGTGCACGAATGCCGTTGGCATTGCTCACAGAGCCAACATCACTGGCGGTATAGGTGGTCATTGATGAGGCACTCTTTCCACGAATAGCAATATTGCCACCGAATGAAGAAAGTGAAACGCCGTCTAGCGTGACGCCGTTACCCATGGTGGTGGTCATGCCTGAAGCAAAGCCACTTGCCGCCAAGGTGGCCACATCAGCCACGTTACCGCCCGACACCGTGATGTTGGCAGCCGATGTGGTGCTGACGTTGCTGCCTGATTTGAACCACACATATCCGCCGTTGGCACCATCGTTGTCGGCCCAATACGTCACATCACCGCCGCTAGTAGTGATGGAGACGTTGCTGGCTTGGGTGATTGCGCCACTGGCCTTGAGTAACACATCACCTGCGACGCCGCCACCGGATGTATTGAGGTTGGCATTGAGGTTGATAGTGCCGGCATACACATTGATAGGGCCTGCAATGTTGGTGTTACTGCCAATCGATACTGTATCCGTGTGTGCTGAACTGCCAATGTCTTTGCCAATTGTTAATCCAGTCACACCTGAAGAAATTCCAAGGTCAGTGATAGGCCACGTCAAAGCAGCGCTAAAGCTATTGCTGTAAGGCTGCAAAGTGACCTTGCCTGTGGTGTTCAATTGCAAACCCTTGCCCGCTGCAAGACTCAAACTGTCATCTGTGATGATGATGTTGCTTGTTGAATTGGTTACATCAGTGTTAGCTTTGTAGCCGATAAAAGTGACAGCTGTGTCTGCATTCAAAGGCCCAGCACCTGAGCCTGTGAAAGTGATCGCACCACTGGCAGCCAGAATATTGTGTGCGCCGTAAAGAATCAAGTCCTGAGTTGAACCCGTGCCAGTTAGGGTGATCGAACCTGTTCCAGTGGCCTCGATCGTCACAGGCAAAGTAGCGTTACAACACAAAATAATACCTCGGTTGTTTGTTGCACCTGTGCCCACGCCTGTAAGTGTGAAGTTGCCGTTCGCTGTTTTAAACAAACTGGCAGCAGAACCTGTGGTACTCCACATACCCAAATAAAAACCACCAGAGTAGGTTGCACCGGCGCCAGAGCCGACGCCATCAAGGATGATGTTTCCTGTAGCTCCTGCATCCATCTTTAAACCTTCAAGCGTGGCAATGCCATCGCTTTCACCAGAAACTTTCGAGGTGGACTTACCACGCACAGTGATATCTCCACCGCCAGAATAAAACGTGTTAGCTGAGTCGTGGCCCACGTTGAAGTAACCCAAGGTCACACCACCATAAATAGTGCTAGAGCTTTCTATGGCATATCCCGTGGGTACCACAGTTCCAGAAGCCAGTGTTGTGCTGGCACTGCCACCACCTAAGGTGATAGTGCCACCACCGCTAGCCGTGCTGATGAGGCTAAGGGTGCGGTTGGCGTTGGTACGGGTGTCGAATATGTTTCGGTCATACACATAGATGTAACCAGCACCTGAAGCATCGCTGTCAGTCCAAAAAGTGATGTCACCGCCGTTGGTGGTGTAAACCACATCGCTGTTCGAAGTGATGTTGCCTGAGGCCTTGAGCAAAATACCTTGGCCTGCGGCAGTGCTAGTCAAGTTTGCGTACTGGCTGATGGTTATGTCTCCAGCATACACAGTGATAGGGCCCGCTGCTGTGATGGCGCTGGTTAAAGTGATATTTGCAGTGTTGCTTGCCTTGCCAATCGTCAAGCCTGTGACCCCTGTACTAAATGTCAAAGTAGACGGTAACGTTTGTGCACTGCCAAAGCTATTGCTTGCGTCTAACGAATAAATACCTACCGTGCCCACGGTGTTCACAGCTGTAGTGCCGAATCCGATACTGTCAGCTTTGAGAGTAATCGCGCTGCTGGACGTCAGCACATTGCTGCCCGACTTGAAACCCAACGTGGTGGTACCGAAATTGAGACCAAGATGTGCACTGTCGTTATTGCCCACAAGTGTGATGGGGCCAGACTTGGCCAAAATGCTGCCTACCAATGTCGTGGCCACATCTGTGGTCGCAGTGCCCGCTGTACCTGTGATGTTGATGCCACCGCTTGCACCCGTGGCCTCGATGGTGCCAGCGAAGTTGACACCTAGACTTGCAGCAGCTCCGGTCACACCCGAAGCATCACCCACCAACGAAATGGCTTGCGCCGTGGTGTTGGCTGAACGCAAGACCATAGCACCTGCACCGTAAGCAGAGATACCTTGCGCATTGGCACTGCCAGAACCTGTGGTCTTGCCCGTGATGGAAATTTTGCCGATGCCAGAGTCAATGGTGGCGGGCAATGTCGTACCACCGCCCATCACGCCAAACGCCATGGCGTTGGCTGAAGTGTTCACAGCCTGACCACGCAAGGTGATGTCACCACCACCCGATGTAAGTGTGGTGCCTGACTGCAAGTTCACACCCGAGATGTAAAGCGTGTAGGTGGGCTCGGTCACCAAGTCTCGCGTGGCCTCGCCCATGGCATAACCAGTAGAAATGTTTAAACCTCCTCCCATCATGATGGCGCCACCGTTGGTGGTGACCGATGCGTTGGTCAGCATCTGCGTGTAACCTGCGCCGTTAGCGTCGCTGTCAGCCCAGAACGTCACAGCGCCACCGTTGGTGGTGATACTCTTGCCACTAGCCAATGAAATATTGCCTCGTCCTTTCAACATCACCGCACTGGCCACCGCAGCTGTAAATGTGTTGAGATTTTGGTTCACCGTAATCGCACCACCATACAAACTAATAGGGCCTGCAATGCTAATGGCCGTGTTAATTGTGATGTCTGCGGTGTTGGTGCTATGACCCAAGGTCAAACCAGTGAGCGTACTGGCTAAGCTGTAGTTAGGGATAAACCCACTGGCGTAGGTGCCACCAATCGCAGGCTGAATGGTGACTGTGCCAGCGCCAGCAAAACCGCTGGTGCTGGGTATCGTGTTATTTGTGTACGTGATCGCGCTGCTGGTCACAATGGTTAAACCGGCGTAGCTGGCTGCGCCAGTCAACGTCAAACCGCCCGTGCCAATGACACTGAGTGTGCCCGACCCACCAAATGACGCGGCGTAGCTGGTGTTGTCTGTGCGATTAAAAATCAATGCACCATTGTTGGTGACTGTGCCCGGAGCAGTGGTTGACCCCAACGTGCCGGTGGTACCCGCATCGCCCACCTGCAAAGTACCAGCACTAAGCGTGGTACCACCGCTGTAACTGTTGTTAGCCGTGAAGGTGAACTTGCCACCCGCCGATGGGTTGGCTGTGAAAGAACCCGTACCGCCAATCGTGCCACTGAAGGTAGCAGCAAGGGCATTGAGCGTGCCCGTGCTTGTGAAACTTTGCACGGTGTAAAGCGAAGCACCTGTGACCCCGAGATATCGCAAGATGACGATACCCGAGCCACCTGAACCGCCCTGACCACTGTTACTGGCACCACCACCGCCCGAGCCTGTGTTGTCAGCTGCGTTACCACCCAATTGTGGTGTTACACCAGCAGATCTGTCTGCGCTCGTGCCTCCATTGCCACCGCCTGCTGCTCCTGAGCCAGGTGTACCACTTGACCAACCCGATACCCCGTTGATACCACCACCACCACCACCGGCATACAGAACAGATGTGCCTGTGATGCTGCTGGCCATACCTGCGCCACCGTTGCCGCCTGACTGCGAGTTCAAAGCACTAGACCCACCAGCGCCACCAGCACCACCACCACCGCCCGCCACAGCATAGACACCAGTACCAGATGAACCTGAGCCTAAGCCACCCACATTACCTAGGCCATTGACACTCTTAATCGAAGCAGCTGCCGTTGCAGTGATAGCAGCGGCGGCACCACCGCCAGAGCCGCCTGATTGAGCCGCCGCAGAAAAACCACCGCCACCGCCGCCACCTGCAGCGGAAATGCTCACGTTCGTGCCAATCAACGAACTCACACCACCTGTGCCACCACTGCCAGAGGTGCCACCTGAACCACCAGCACCTACTGTGATAGCGTAACTGCCACCTGTTAACGCCGTGCTGCCTGTAATGAATTCACCAGCACCACCGCCTCCGCCGATACCACTGCCGCCACCACCGCCGCCAGCAACGATGAGGTAGTCCACATTGGTGTCAAAAGTAGCAGTGACCGCACCGTTCAGCGTCATGTTGTTGGCAAAGCTGGTGATGGCACGACCAAACATTAGCGTAGTGCCGTTAGCCGCAATCAGCGCACCAGCGCTGATTGCCGAGCTGTTGTAAATACCCAAGGTGCCGCCACTGAGCGTGGTGGTACCACCGTAGGTATTGGCGCTCATCAAAGAGAATTTGCCACCAGTTGCATTGGCCACCATCGAACCCGTGCCACCAATGGTGCCGCTGAGAATGACGTTAACCGCATTCAATGAAAGCGATGCAGCACCTGTGCTGGTGAAGCTGTGCAAGGTATAACCACTTGCTGATCCTGAGCCAGCTAAGACGTTGCCGCCTGTTCCGCCACTAGCGCCTAAATAACGAACCACCACCCAGCCTGTGCCACCTGCGCCGCCTTCGCTATAGACGGATGCAGCAGCACCGCCAGCGCCGCCGCCTCCGCCCCCCGTGTTGTTAGTGCCTGCTCCACCGTACTTAGAAATCGTGGATGTGGTTGTGTTGAATGGCGTGCCAGCACCGCCGCCGCCTAGGCCACCCAGACCACCAATGTTGCCGTAACTTGACTGAGATTGTCCATGCACACTGCCGCCGCCGCCGCCACCGTAGTAAGTGGAAGTTCCTGAGATAGAGGAAACAAGACCAATACCACCTGCACCACCGATTGCACTATCAACACTACTGACTTGGGAGGCGTTGCCACCAGCACCGCCCGCACCACCACCACCACCGGCAGCGAAGGGGCTAACGCTGAAACCGGTTCCACCGGCATAACCTTGCCCAGTTGTTCCAGTACCAGGAGCAACGTAGGAGCCACCACCGCCAGACGAAACAACGCCAGTTCCACTACCTGGGTTTTGAACACTCCACGATGTACCAACCCCACCACCCAATACTGTCACGGCGCTCATTGAACTAGATGAAAGGCTTGATGTACCGCCGTTGGTACCCGATCGTGTGAGCCCGACGTTGTAAATTGCGCCTGTCCCCCCAGTACCCACATTCACAGCCATCGTAGTGTCCGCCAGCACGTCCACTGAACCGCCGAGCACGCCGCCACCTCCGCCGCCACTTCCAGTCCAAGAACCACCACCACCACCACCACCGACGACCAGATAGTCAACTGTGGTGTCGAGGTCAAAGGTGACGCTGCCATTGAGGGTGATATTGTTGGCAAAGTTTGTCACGCCACGACCAAATAGCAATGTGGTGTTAGCTGCAGCCGTCAATGTGCCTGAACTGAGCGCGGTATTGTTGTAAATGCCTAAGCTACCTGTAGTAAGCGAGGTACCACCGCTGTAATTGTTGTTGGCATTCGTGACAGAAAACTTGCCGCCTGCGGCATTGGCCACCATCGAACCCGAACCACCAATGGTGCCACTAAGCACTACGTTCAGAGCATTCAAAGAAAGCGTGCCGCCTGATGTAAATGAGTGCAGCGTGTAGCCCAAAGCAGTGCCCGAACCAGCGCTAACCGTACCGCCTGTACCTGCGATGCTACCGAGATAGCGCACCACAACGATACCTGCACCGCCCGCACCACCATTGGTGGCGCTAGAGCCTGATGCCCCCATACCGCCACCACCACCAGAACCAGTATTGGCCGTGCCTGCTATACCTGCTGTGCCATAAAGGCCGCCGTTACCACCAACACCAGAGCCGCCTGTACCGCCAGCAAAACCACCACCGCCACCGCCAGCACCGTAGTAGGCGCTATTGCCTGTGATGGTGTTGGCAAGACCTGCGCCACCGGCACCGCCTGTGCCATATGCGCCTGAACTAGCAAAATTGGAGCCTGCACCGCCTGCGCCGCCGCCGCCGCCTGCGGCAGCGTCGAATGAGCCACTGCTTGCTGTACCACCCGCATAGCCTTGACCTAATGTTCCTGAAGCACCTGTACGCCAAGCCACTGTATTACTGATCGTGCCACCGCCACCCGATGCACCTGTAGTTGGTCCTGCGGTGTAGTACTGACCGCCGCCACCGCCGCCCAATGCAGAAATGCCATTAAATGAAGACGAACCACCTGAACCACCAATACCGTTAACGACGCCACCCGCGCCACTCGCTCCGACAGTGATGTTGTAAGAAGTTGTATCCAATAGATCTGTATTGCCTGACAGCACGCCGCCGCCGCCGCCGCCGCCGCCACCGTGTTGCGAAGCTTGGCCACTACCACCACCTCCACCACCACCCACAACAAGGTAGTCCACAGCAGTGTCAAGGTCGAACGTCACGCTGCCATTAAGCGTGACGTTGTTCGCAAAGTTACTCACGCCACGACCAAACAAGAGTGTGGTGCTGCCTGCGGCAGTCAACGCACCCGTGCCAAGTGCGGAATTGTCGTAAATGCCCAAGGTACCAGCACTGAGCGTGGTGCCACCGCTGTAAGTGTTGGCGTTGGTGAGCGAGGTGTTACCTGAACCAACTTGGGTCACGCTGCCACCACCTGAAATTTGATTGGTGACTACATAGGTATTGGTTCGATTGAACGAGAGCACGCCGTTGTTGACCACATTGCCCGTGCCCAAAGATCCGGTGGTGCTGCCTGAGCCAATTTTGAGGGTACCGCCTGGGCCAATGGTGGTGGTACCGGTATTAGTGTTGTTGGCAAGCAGGGACAGCAAGCCCCCTGCTCCACCGTTGAAGGTCAGACCCAGTGCACCTGTGAGGACGCCTGTAATTTGGTTAGCCGCGTTGGTTGAATTGACCACAAAGCTGCCCAAATCGCTCCCACCACCTGTGAGGTTGAATTTTCCTGACCCCGCATTGATGGTGAGCGTTTTTGCTGCGCTGTTCACAAACACAGCTGCACCCGATTTGCCGTTCCCGCCGCCGATGGTGCCGCCACCGCCAGCACCGTAGCCACCGCCACCGCCAGCACCATAGTTCACGGCGCTGCTACCGACCACGTTCAAACTGAAATCTGTACCTGAGGAAGCACCAGCACCAGCACCCGGCCCAGGAACACCACCGCCTGTCGTACCAACACCAGTCGCGTAGCCATAACCCGAGCCACCACCACCACCGCTACCGTAAATATAGGAAGAGCCTGAAAGGGTCGATGTTGTACCCGTACCACCCGTGCCGCCAGCGGTATTCCATCCGCCACCACCACCACCACCGCTGGTGCCGTTACCACTGGGTCCTGCGCCGCCGCCTGTGCCAGCACCTGAGTTACCGCCAGCGCCACCGTTGCCGTTGCCACCACCATAGCCACCGTTAGCACTTACAGTAGTGATACCAGATCCACTCAGCGAAGATGATCCTCCATTCGAGCCGTTCGTGCCACTGGTTGCACCGTTACCTCCTGCGCCAATGCTGATGCTGTATGAGGTTGAAGCACTAAATGTTTGTGATGCGGTGACAACTTGACCGCCGCCGCCGCCGCCGCCACCGTTCATACAGCCACAAGATGTCACACCACCACCGGCGCCACCGCCAACCAACAAATAGCTGAGCGTTTGCTGTGTTGGCACGGTAAAGGTGTAGCTACTGCCATTCCAGTACAGCAGCATGTCGCCAACCATGACGCCACTTGACGTGGCGTAGCCTGAAAAGCCCAAAGAAGACTCGTAGTAGCCACCTGCTGCAACCCTGACTGAGTTGAGTGAGTAGATATTGCCCGTTACCGACACATCACCATTGTTTGAGGTGAGTGAAACCGTATTGCCGCCAACATAGAGGTTGCCGTTATAAGTTTGAGCGCCTGTGGTGGTGACGTTTGCCGCTACAGAAATGGTTCTCGCGGTGAAGTTGAGAAAAGAAGAAGTAGTGATTAATCCTGCAATTAATAAGTCATTAGTATATGTATTAAGTGTCACTGCACCTGATGAACTAATGCCGTTTGAGTTGACAGTCAGCGCTTTGCTGTTGGACAAACTTAGAGCACCGACATTGCTGGCTTGAAGGTTGGTGATGAAGTTGCTGGCGCTTGTCAGATCAACGGTCGGTTTGCTGGTTCCCCCGTCCGATGAACCCAAGATAAGGTTGTTGGCATAAAGAGAGGCCGTTGCATCTTGCATCACGGTGGTGCCTGCCAACAACTCCAATGAGCCGTTAGGTAAATTGATTTTGTCCCTGAAGAAGATCGAGCTGCCTGCTTGGAGCGTGAGTTTGTTTGTCGTGGTTGAGTTAATGTAATAGTACGCGGTTCCTTGTGAACTCCAACCCGAGACATCAATTAAACCAGACGCAATGACGCTCACGTTGCCAGAGCCCAAGGCGCTAACAATCGTGTTTGTGAGAAGCACCGTGGTGCCGTTGGCGTAACCACTCCCCCTCGTGTCAGTACCACCTGAAGTCAAAAGAGGCGCACTGGGATTGGATGCTTGAGCCGTGTAGGTCGTGGTACCAGAAGTTACATAGTTGGAACCAGACCATGAGGTATCACGAATCCACAAATCGTAGGGATCGAGCAGCCATAGACCATCTTGGCCTAAGGTCGCTTTTGTGGAAACCTGTATGCCATCCACATTCAGCATATGGCCCGAAGTCTCCACCTGCCCGCCATCACCCCCATTCACACCACCTTTAGCGTAAATGGTGCCGTTGACGGTAGTGAGAGAGTTCTCATTTTTTACGTCACTCCACAAGACCACTTTGCCGCCCTGCCCGTTGTCGGTGGCGCTGGCGTCAATGGTGCTGTCGGCACTTAGGGTCACGGTGGTGGCTTGGCGCAGGGTGCCGCTGCCTTGCCAGTCGCCGCCCACCAGCACAGTGCCGCCTTGGGTTGCGCCTTTGGCTTCTATCAGGGTGCCTGTGTCTAAGCTGATGTCGTCGCCCTCCACTTCCACGCGGCCTGCTTGGGCGCGTTGGCTGTTGACGCGCAAAACGGTGTTGTTGGCCATGGCCACCAAGCCGCGCACGGCTGGGGTGTTGTTGCCCGAGTCTGCGGGGGCGCCGGTGGCGTTGACGTGAATGCGGCCCGCGCCGTCGGGGCCCGAGGCGTCGAGCACGGCGCCGTCAAAGTCAATCCGGCGGGTGGCTTGCAGGTTGATTTGCCCGCCAATGGCGTTGCCCAGCACATAGTTGGCGCTTTGGCCCGAACCCATGAGGCTGTGGGCCAAGACGGAGCCGCTCATATAAATAGAGTCGCTCACTTGCAGGTTGACGGTGCCGGCCGGTCCGCTCAGGGCCGAGACGTCCAGCACGCCGCTGGCGGTTTGGGTGAATTGCTCGCCTTCGATGCTGATGTGGCCGATATTTGCCGCTGCATTGGCCGCTGTGTTGTTTCCATTAGGGGCAGCGGCCGAGATGGTGCCGCTGTTTTCAACCACAGGAGCTTTGAGCTGAACGCTGCCTGCGGGCGAGCCGTCGGCCCCGGCGTTGACGTTGAGCAAGCCAGAGTTGAGTACTTTGGTGGTCGCTTCAAGCACGATGCGCCCCGCCCGGCTGACGAGGCCTGTGGCTTCGATGCGCCCGGCGTTGCTGACCACAGCAGTTTGCAAACGGCTGGCGGCTTGGGCCGACATGATGACGAGGCCGCCTGGGGCTTGAATGGCTTGTTTGTTTTCTACCAAAGTATTCAATGTGGCGGGGGTGACGCGCACATTGCTGAGTGCGCCTTGGCCGTCAAACTGCAATTCATAGGCTTCGCCGGCTGCCAAGGCAACGGTGCCAAGGTTGGCGACGATGAGTCCCTGGTTGCGCACTTCGGGGGCGAGCAAGGCAATGTAGCCGCCGAGCGCGGCACGTAATTCGCCTTCGTTAACGACCGAGCCCTTGGCGCCGTTGCGGTTGAATTTGAGCTGGCCTTTCATGTACTCATCGGCCGCAGCGGTGTGCGTAGTGGCTACCAAACCACCCACATCGACGCTGGATGTTTTACCAAAGTACACACCTTGAGGGTTGACGAGCACCACCTGACCAGGCGCGGTGATGCGCCCCAGGATTTGGCTGGGCTGCATGTCGGCTACGCGGTTGAGGGTGGAAGCCTGGGCGTTGGGCTGCTGAAAGTTGACGCTGGCGTCTTTGCCGACGTTGAAGGTGTTCCAGTCCACCACCGCACGCTGGCTGGTTTGGTTGACGTTGAGCGTGTTGCCCGATTGGCTGATGCTGGCCTGCCCCGCACTGACTTGGCCGCCGGTGGGGAGTTGGGTGTTGCTGACGCTTGTGTTTGTATTAGTGCTTTGTGCCCAGGCAGGGTTAAGACCGCCAGTGCCTACAACCACACTAATAAGAGCACTCGCGACAACCGTGCGGCACCAGTTGGCGGGGGTTTGCACAGGCAACGCACGCGCACGGACACCCAGACGCAAGAAAGCATCTGTTTTGGGTGGGCGTGTTTGCACAGGTCGGACCATGACCCTAACTACGTCGGCTTGATTTCAGAAAACTTTAAGAAAAGGTAGGAGGTTTTCTGAAAGCAACTAGCAGGCCTGCGGCGGTTTTTGTTCACAAGCGAGGTGGTCTTGGACCGTGAAAATGGTGACCGTTACAGCGAAATGGTTGGTTTGTTTCAACGCCAGGTGAATGCGGCTTACGTCGATCCCGACTACATCGCAAGGGTGCGAAAGAAGCTTGATCTCGACCAGCGACAGGCCGCCGAGCTATTTGGCGGTGGCGTGAATGCCTTTTCGCGCTACGAAAACGGAAAGACCAAGCCGCCGCTGGCCTTGGTCAAACTTTTGAAGCTACTGGATCGACACCCCGATTTGCTTGTTGAGGTGAGAACTTAATAAGGCACATTGAGCTGCAACCAGTAACGGTTACGGTCAAAAGAGCCGTCTTGGTCTTTGCCGTTGACGGGGTTGGGATAAGGGTTTTCCTCGCGGCGGCGGGCCCAGATGGCTTTCATGTTGATACCCGCAGGCGTGGTGTAGCCAATGCTGGCGCCAAAGCCTTGGTAGACCAGCTGGTTCTTTTGTGGACCGCCCGGAAAGTTGGGGTCGTGCTGCTGCCAGACTTTGCCCCAGTCGTAAAAGCCCGCCAGGGTAATGCCGTTGCCCAGCGATTCGCGCAATTCCATCTGAACGAGTTGGCCGTCAGAGCCCGAGCCTTCGCCCGTGGGATAGGCGCGCACGCCATTCATGCCGCCGAGTTGGAATTTCTCGGAAGAGTCGAGGTTTTTGTTGGCGAGCTGGCCTGTGTACGAAATGAAGGCCGAGGTGTCGGTACTGAGGGGCTGTTGCCAGGTGAGCGCTGTTTTGAATTTGCCAAAGTTGCCTTCGGTGTGGGCGCCACTGGCATCGGTGACCTGGCTAAGTGAACCATCCAGATTGATGTTTCCAAGAGAATATTGAACTAAATAAGTACCCGAACCGGCACCCGGATCAAGGCTTCGGTAATAGCCAGCCATTTGGGTGGAGAGGACTTGGGCTTCGTAGTCCGACATGAGCAAACCTTGCGCGGACGTGTTTCGGAAGTGTTTGAAGTCGGTGTTGATGGTGAGGGTGGCACTGAGGTTGTCGCTGCGCAACCACGGATAAGCCCATTCAAGGCCTTTAGTGATGGCGTCGCCAAAGGCGCCAACCATGCCGACGTCGCCAACGACTACTTTGTAATTCATCCACGAGAAGTTGGCGCCCATGCGCCAGCCATCCAAGCCGATGGGCAGGGTGTAGGCGGCGCGCAGGTATTCGCTGCCACGGGTCAAAACACCGACCAAGCTGAACATGTCTTGTTTGTCGGTGGGGTTGAACAGGGACAGGCTGGCCATGAGGCGCTGGGCACCGGTGGAGCGGGAACCGGCGTTGTCGAAGGTGAAGTCGAGATCGCGGGTTCGAGTTTGGTACATCTTTAGCAGTAATTCAGTGTCCCCGGCTTGCTCGCCTTCTTTGAGCGAGGCCTGAACGGAGACGCCGGGCACGTCGTTGGCCAAGGCCAGACCACGTTCGACGGACTGGCTGTTGAGCGCAGCGCCAACGGGTTGCTGGTTTTTCAGCAAGGCCAAGATGTGGTCTTCGGTATTAGGCAGCTGGACGAGTTGTTCTTCAACTTCTACTTTAGAGACCACCGATTCGATGACATCGAGTTCGAGCACGCCAGCGCTAAGGTCTTGTGGCGGCAAGATGACACGTGCGAGGTGGTTGTGCTGTCGGTAATACGACTCGACGGCCATGCCAATGTCGAGCATTTGCTCGTAGTTCATGGCCGTGTTGAGGAATTTGGCAACCACGGGTTGTAGTTCTTTATCGCTCAATACCGAGGTGCCTTTGAAGCGAATCGCGCTAAGAGTGACGTTGAGTTTGCCTTCGGCCTGCTCTTTTTCTAGGGCTTGTTTTTCGGCCAACTCTTCCTGCATGATTTGCTGGATGTTTTTACCAGAAGGCGCTTGAACACTGGGTTTGCTAGGGGCGGATTGGCCTGTGACGGCTCTGGTCACAGCCTCGGTGACGCTGGTGCTTTCGGTGACGGTTTTCGTGACGGCTTGGGTCACAGTTTCAGCGACGGTTTCGACCACCTCGGCGATCGGATGCGGGCTGGGTTCTTCGTTTTGGCGCAGGACTGCGTCTGCCTTGGGGGGCGTGGGTTGTTCGTACAACTCCAAGCCACCGAAAAGCAGGCCGATCAATGCAAGCGCTGAAAGAAGACGCGAGCGACTCATCTCAAATCAATAGTCGTTTTTCCATGGAACTGCTGTAAAAGCAAGTTCTATGCCTTTGAGCTGGGATCGGAGCTCAGGGGCGTGCTGGCGGCACGGTTTCGAGGACTTGAATGGTCAAGACCTCGGTGAGCAGCGGCTGTTTGGGCACATAGGCATGGACCACCCACCCGGCATCGCGGTAGGTTTGGATGACTGTGCTGGTCAATTTGTCCAGCTCGTCTCGCCCCAGGGCCTGGTTGGCAAAGCCTTGTGTGGCTTGCGTTAGCGCCTCAAGCTTGAGACGGTTGACACCCAGAAATTTGAATTCGCGCACGGTGATGTGGGTCGATGCATCCAGCACCAAGGGTGGCGCCAAGAGTTCGCGGTTGGCTGGCATGCGTTGCGCACGCAAGGACTGTTCTGTTTGGCGCATGAGGGCGCCCGCGTCTGGCACGGTCTGGGCCAGCAACGGGGTAGCGGCAAGCATGCTTGCCGCCAGTGCCAGACTGGCAATAGATTGCCGTTCTGTGGTGTGTTTCAGCATTCAAATACTCCTGTTGCATGAGCTGCACAAAGCATGCCCGTGTCGGAGTCCTAGAGTCGTCGTGGAACTGCGAAACTTAATGTGCGGGAAACGGTTTTCGGCCTAATTTTTTAGCGAAGTCTTCAGGTTCAAGGCATTCGGCGAGTTCGGACTCGAGCATCTGGTCCTTGGCAATGTATTCACCTCTCATTTTGAGATTCTTCTGCATGCGCTGTTGATAGAGTTCGACCAAGTGCTTGACCGCCAAGTTGACCACGGTCATCGAGTTGGCGGTTTTCATGCCCAGGCGTTGGTCGACCTCTTTATCTACGGCCTCGGACATGAGCATGTAGTGACTGGCTAGTTTTTCGTATTCTTGAGCTGGTTTTGCCTGTTTTTTACGTAACAAAATCGAAGAGACGTTCAGATTCAAAGCGGCGCAGCGTCGGTAAAGGTAGGACACCCGGGTGAGGTCTTGGTTGCTGTCGCGGTATTGCTGACGAACCACTTCGAATGAGGGCAAAGCCTCTTCGGCCTGAGCTTGAGCCGTCAGGCACAGACAGGCGCACAGGGCCAACGTTGAGCATTTGGCATTTTTCATGACGTTCTTACTTCTTCAACCCCTGCAGCTTGGCAAACGCACTCGCCATGGCTGAACCGCCTGCGGCTTGCGGTGGTGCGGTGTAGCCACTGCTGTAGTTACCGCCACCACCCGCCCCGCCACGTTGACGGTTGTCACGGCCCGCATGTTCAAAGCGGTTATCGCGTGGGCCGTCGCGTTTGGCAGGTGCGCCATCCATTTTCATGGTCAGGCTGATGCGTTTGCGGGCCACATCGACCTCTAACACCTTCACTTTGACGATGTCGCCCGTCTTCACCACTTCGCGCGCATCGGTGATGAATTTGTTGCTGAGTTGGCTCACATGGATCAAACCGTCTTGGTGAACACCCAAATCGACAAACGCGCCAAAGGCGGCGACATTGCTGACCGTGCCTTCGAGCACCATGTCGACCTTGAGGTCTTTGATGTCTTCCACGCCGTCTTGCAGTTTGGCCACTTTGAAGTCGGGGCGTGGGTCGCGGCCTGGCTTTTCGAGTTCGCTCAAGATGTCTTTGACGGTGATGACGCCCACGGTGTCGTTGGCAAACAGCTCGGGCTTCAAGGTCTTGAGCATGTCGGCACGGCCCATCAGCTCGGCCACAGGCTTGCCCGTTTGCGCCATGATGCGCTCCACCACCGGGTAGGTTTCGGGGTGAACCGCCGTCATGTCCAGCGGGTTGTCGCCATCGCGGATGCGCAAGAAGCCAGCGCTTTGCTCAAAGGTTTTGGCGCCAAGACCCGTGACCTTGAGCAACTGCTGGCGGTTGGCAAACGCGCCATTGGCTTCACGCCAACGCACGACGGCTTTGGCAGTGGTGGTCGAGAGGCCCGACACGCGGGTAAGCAGCGGCACGCTGGCGGTGTTGAGGTCGACCCCCACTTTGTTCACACAGTCTTCCACCACGGCTTCGAGGGTGCGGGCGAGTTCGCTTTGGTTCACATCGTGTTGGTACTGGCCCACGCCGATGGATTTGGGGTCGATCTTCACCAGTTCGGCCAAGGGGTCTTGCAAGCGGCGCGCAATGCTGGCGGCACCGCGCAGGCTCACGTCCACATCCGGCATTTCTTGGCTGGCGTATTCACTGGCGCTGTAAACAGACGCGCCGGCTTCGCTGACCACCACTTTGTCGATGACCTTGCTCGCATCGTGCTTGGCCATGAGCTTGATGAGTTCACCTGCCAGTTTGTCGGTCTCGCGACTGGCGGTGCCGTTGCCAATGGCAATCAAGTTCACGCCGTGCTTTTCGGCCAGCTTGGCCAAGGTGTAGAGCGAACCATCCCAATCTTTGCGGGGTTCGTGTGGGTAGACGGTCGATGTTTCGACCAGCTTGCCCGTGGCGTCGACCACGGCCACTTTCACGCCGGTGCGAATGCCGGGGTCTAGGCCCATCACCACGCGTGGGCCAGCGGGTGCCGCCAGCAGCAAATCGCGCAGATTGTCGGCAAACACTTTGATGGCGACCTTCTCGGCCTCTTCGCGCAGGCGGGTGAACAAGTCGCGCTCGGTCGAGAGGCTGAGCTTGACGCGCCAAGTCCATGCCACGCATTTGCGAATCAGATCGTCCCCTGCCCTGTTGGAATGGCTCCAACCAAGGTGCAAGGCAATCTTGCCTTCAGCCAAGCTGGGCTTGCCGGGTTCTGGCTCAATGGGGAGAACGAGTTTGGCATCTAGCATTTCGAGCGCGCGGCCACGAAACACGGCCAAGGCGCGGTGAGATGGCACGCGGCCGATGGGTTCATCGTAATCAAAGTAGTCGCGAAACTTCGCCACATCGGGGTTGTTTTCGTCTTTGCCCGCGGCGAGCTTGCTGCGGAACAGACCTTCGGCCCAGAGCCATTCGCGCAAGGATTGAATCAGTGTGGCGTCTTCGGCCCAGCGCTCGCTCAACAGGTCGCGCACACCGTCCAGCACAGCGGCGACGGTGGTGAAGTCAGCCCCTTCAATCTTGCCCGCAGGCAAGATGAACGCTTCGGCTTCCACATTCGGGTTGAGCGTGGGGTCGGCAAACAGCTTGTCGGCCAGTGGCTCCAAGCCTGCTTCTTTGGCAATCATGCCTTTGGTGCGGCGCTTGGGCTTGAAGGGCAAGTAAATGTCTTCCAGCTCTTGCTTGGTCGGTGCGGCTTCGATGGCGGCCAACAACTCGGGCGTGAGCTTGCCTTGTTCTTGAATGCTTTTGATGACCGCCGCGCGGCGGTCTTCCAGCTCGCGCAAGTAGCTCAAACGCGCTTCGAGTTCGCGCAGCTGAATGTCATCCAAACCACCTGTGACTTCTTTGCGGTAACGGGCAATGAAGGGAACGGTGGCCCCACCGTCGAGCAACTCAACCGCAGAGCGCACTTGTGCTTCAGAGATCTTGATTTCGTCCGCCAGTTGGCGGGTAATTTTTTGCATGTTGTCAGTCGGTCGAATTCCCTAAAGCTGGCAATTTTGCCTGATTCACTGAGGGGCAAAACCACCTGGGCACCACAGACGATGAGCCCCAAAACAAAGCCCCGCCAGAGCGGGGCTTTGTGATCGCAGAAGGGCAACTCAGGCGTGAGATTTAGGCACGCAAATCGGCCTTGAGTCGAGCGCCCACATCAGGACGCGCGGCAAACGGATCTGGCGGGTTGTGCTGCTGCACGATGGCTTCCATGCGGCTTTGCACATTGCCCAAGGCTTGCGGGTGGCTGTAGATGTAGAACTGGTCAGCGGCCACGGCGTCAAACACCATGCGGGCCACATCTGTGGCGCTTACCTTGCCGC
>Ga0228703_1000154_pt1 | contig 56957 bp, 90 predicted proteins | sample McNCre217_Aug_MG_3_FD_178020 | JGI IMG/M metagenome (GOLD analysis project Ga0228703, IMG submission 178020) | Freshwater microbial communities from McNutts Creek, Athens, Georgia, United States - 29-17_Aug_MG | ecosystem: Environmental > Aquatic > Freshwater > Creek | place: USA: Georgia...
TAGATGGGTGCCTGCGAGCAACTGGAGCGACTTCTCGGCAATGTTCTACACCTACGACGAAAAAAGCAAAGGCACGTTTCCAGTGACTGAGATTCAGGTCAAGGGGAGTCAATGAATGATCGAAGTCATCAAGACCTACACCAGCGGCCCAACTCGCAAGGTTGCAGTGACGCTGGCATATCGCTGCAAGAGCTGCGAGAGGATATGGCCAGACATCGTCAACGACAGAGTCAAAGCGTACAACCACGAATGCAAAGGAAAGAAACCATGATCAACAAACGAGCACTTGAGAAGGCAATCAACGACACCATGCGCGAGCAGTTCGCGGCGCAGATGCGTGAGTTCCTCTGCTACGGCGCACCCAAGGAAATCACTGAGCTGTACAAGCGATACGTCGACGAGTGCATCGCAGAGGACAGGCGACGTGCTAAGCGAGTTGAGATTGTTCAGCGTGTTGGCGCGCTGCTGGTGGTGGCTATCAGTATCGGCTGTATCTTTGCTATTTGGAGTGGACGCGTATGACACAACTCGACAGCACCGGCGCAGCAGCCGTAGATCACAACTACTTCTGGCAACCCATTGAGACCTGCCCACGCGGAGCTAAGGTGCAGCTACTCGGCAAAGGTGGCGTGGCCATGTACGGCCAGTACCACGGCAAGGAAACTTTCTACACACATTGGGCGCCATTGCCCAAGCTCAAGCGGGAGGCATCATGAAAATTCGGATCATCAAAAAACCAGAATACATGTGCGTGCATCACGTGCAGAAGACGGCCTTTGGCATGTGGTTTACAGTGTTCGCAGGCACGCTAAGTGAGTGTGAGAAAGTGGTGGAATCACTGACACAAACTGGCACCGTATTTTCAGTCATTAAAGAAGTTGAGGTTTTGTAATGATTCGAATTCAACCAGACTGGTGCGGCGAGCTGCTCAGCATGTGGGCAGCCAAGGATTGGAGCGATGCGCAAGGTGACCTTGGCTTCCCTCACGTGTCACCCATGTTTGCCAAGACCACGGCATTTGCTGCCGAGGTCGAGGACGTCGAGGGCTACAGCAGCGCAGAGCTTCGCGCCATGACCGCCGCAGTTGATTGGCTCAAGACCACACACCCAGATCACTGGCGCGCACTCAGCCGTGAGTTCAGGCAGTGGACTCGCAAGGATTTGCAAGAGAAAGACAACGACCGCGAGTTGGTGCTCGAGGCTGGCCGCATGCTCGCAAAATATATTGACGAGACCCTTGGCTGACGTTCACATCTGTTATACAATCGCCCAACGCAATTTCGCGTTTCAATCTTGGAGACGACCATGATCACACCACAAACTGAAGGCGGCCAAATCGTTGGCCACCGCACACTCACCAACTCAACTGTTGACCATCGCCAGCATCCGCTCGTTGTTGGCTGGGTTCCAGTGCGCGCAGGATCGCAACAGCATGAGGCAATCCCTAGCCGATTCAACGACCGCCTCGAGTATCGCGATGGTCGCGTTGAGGAGTTGTCATGAAGATCACAGCAGTTGACATCGCAAGGGTTGCGGCCTCGCACTACGGTGTGACGACAACTGACATTCTTTCAATCATGAAAGTGCCAACACATCCGGCAACTTTGCACGACACGTTTGCCGCTGCCGCAATGCAGGGATTGATTGCAGCCGATACGGAAGGGAACATTTCGGCAAGTGATATCGCAGAACTTGCGTATGCGCAAGCCGACGCAATGTTGGAAGCGAGGGGATTATGAGGCCAACCAACATAGGCGCTCGACTGCGCAATCTGTTGCTGGCCAATCCAGACGGTATGACGACGCGCGATCTGTCAAAGATCGATGGCACGCCACAGGACATAGTCATGGGCGCACTCGAGCGCAACTACGGCTTCTACGTTGGAGGCTGGGAGAAGGTTTCCGCTGGGAAGTACAGAACTGTCTGGCGATGCGTGGCCGTTCCTGCGAGCGCACCGAAGCCCATGGAATATTCCGAGTCATACGACAAGGAAGAGGCCCGCATACAACGCCAGCGCGAGAACTACAAAGAGATCAATGCCCAGCTTGTCGCGCAAAGACGCAAGGCTCGCATGGAGTTGAAGGTTCAGCGTGAACGCGAGAAGCTCGAGGCCAAGCAACGCAAGGCTGAATCGAAAGCCCTGCGCGAGCAAGCCGAGGCTGAAAGGCGTGCTGACGCTGCGCGCAGGAAAAAGCTCAAGAGCATTGAGCAAAGCCTGCAGCCAGCCGCACCAGAAGGCTACAAGCCAGCAAAAACTGTGTGGGTCACACCACCACCATGGAGTCACTAATGAACAGCCAACACAAGAAGATCGCTATCTCAATCGGAACTCTGCTGTGGAAGCTCGCAGTTCTAGGTATAATGATTGTGATATGGGTGCACATCGTTGATGGCCTCATCCACAAGGATTACATGCAGGCGCTGGCTTGGGCATCGCTTCGTGTGATCGTCGCATTGAACGAGATCGAGGAGAAGTTATGAGTACAGAAGCAATGAAGCTGGCGCTTGAGGCGTTGGAAAACTTACTAAATGAGGCTTCAAGCCACAACAATAATTCGTACTGCCAGTTGGATGTAATTGACACAGAGGAAGCAGACAACGCCATCAAAGCCCTAGAAGAAGCACTAGCCAAGCAAGAGCAGGGTGAACATAAAGAATCTGTAAGGCTTCAATGTGTTGTTTGCAATACCGTTTATGAAGATGGTGTTCCACCACAAGTAGCCAAGCAAGAGCAGGGTGAGCCTGTGGCGTGGGCGTGTTGGCTTGATTCTCAAAACCCAGAAACGGACAAACCTATTGTTGTTCAATATGAACCGTTGGCCTATTCAAAACGACGACCACTTACATACACCACACCACAACAACGCAAGCCGCTGACGGATGAGCAGATTAAGCACATGCTAGAACTGTTTGTGGTTCCACCTCAACATGTTGAAATGGTTGTCCGAGCAATCGAAGCCGCCCACGGCATTAAGGAAACACCATGAGTAAAGAAGCAATGAAACTGGCGCTTGAGTTTATTGAGCAAACATCAGCCTATCTTCCACTATCGTTTGATTCTGAAGGGATGAAAATTCATGCAATGCTTAAAGAAGCACTAGCCAACCATATTCCTGACGCCACGAAAATGGTTTCAGGTGTAAAGGATTCCTTGACAACTCAGCAAGAGCAGGGTGAGCCTGTGGCGTGGTACATCCGAGAGAAAGACACAGCGACAACTGATGACAGTTGGATTCACGAGCATCCAGAAATGGTCGAGCCGCTGTACCTGCACCCACAACAACGCAAGCCGCTGAATGACTGCGAAGTGTGTAATCACAAAGTCAGCAATCCCGATGGCGGTCACTGCTATATGTTCCGAAAGGAACCAGAGTTCAAATGCGCAAATTTTGATCTGGCAATGCCCAAGTGCGAACCACAGCCAACGCTGTACGTGAAAGATATTGACGGAAACTTTCACGAGTACGCACATGAAATAAAGGGTTGACTTATGGACGACACAGTAATCGAAGGGTTTTGCTACTCATACCTCGGCAACTCTGGCAAAGAGCGGTTGCTGATGGCTAGCTTTGGAAAAACACGGTCAATGGCAAAACGCAGATTTGGGTTTCACAACCACAAACGCAAGGAAATCATCCTGCCTTATAAAAGGTATGCGGTGCAATTAACTGTGAAGTGCGAAGCGCCAGCAATCGAAGCCGCCCACGGCATTAAGGAGTAAGACATGATTTCTCAACTACTTGCACGTTGGCGCTTTCGTAAGCACCCAAAGGATGACTACAGGGCGGACTACGAAACCCTCATTAGGTTGGCTCGTCGCTGCGCATACGATCTTCGGCACACAATCGATCAACTTCCACCGGATCACTTCTACATAGAAGAGATGGGAATGCGCAACCGATCTAACTGGTGGGTGGCTCAGTTTTCAAAGGGCAATCCCGGCAAAGACTATCGACACGAAATGCAGCGCGATATTGATCACCTGAGATACGAGCTAGACAAACTTCACGCTTGGTGCGCAGAGCGCGGATTGAATCCGCCAGACAGCCGAGATATTCCGTTTTAAGGAGAAAAGCACATGACATGCAAACACAGATACGAGCCGACCAACTTCGGCATCAAGTACCGCAACCCAAAAGATTATTGGTGGTGCTGCAAACGTTGCGGACACACCATATTTTCTGGACTCAAGGAGCGATCATGAGCGCCGTCAGACAATTGGCAGCATCGATTGAGCAGGTCTCCAAGTCAATGCTAGAGTTGGGCGAGGCGTTCTATCAACGCATCACTCGAGAGTCAAAACGAATCGATGCACTCGAGCAAGAGATCGAGCGACTCAAGCGCGAGCCTCGCAAATCATTTGGACAAAAGATCAGGGAAAGATCATGAGCAGGAACGACATCACCGGCGACTCACTCGTGAGCAGGGTTGCCACAAAGGAATACACCGAGTCACACGAGCGGATATTTGGCAAGCGCCCACCGTGGTACGTGACGCGCGATGAGCGAGCAAAGCAGGAGCAAGAGAATGAACATCGACAAGCTGAAGCTGGACAAGCCAGCACCACTGACGAACGCTGAGCGCCAAAAGCGTTGGCGTGCGAAGCAGGCAAGTCGAGGCATTACCGTGGCTTTCCACGCACACACCGAGGCCACGGCTGCCCTCATATACCTGCGCAAGCAGTGGGGCTTCACCAGCAATCAGGAGGCGGTCGAGGCTGCGCTGCGTCACCTTGCACTCGAGACTCGCATGGGTTTAAAGCGCATCCAACTGGACGCCGTTGACGTCATCGGGAACCGGTGATATAGTGCGCCTCGGAGCAGTGTCTCCAAAATCAGCCCGCCGCGTGCGGGCTTTTTCATTTTTATTGACCCCCTGCCGCCCTTTCAAGTGTCCGTCTCCCATGAGATAGGGATGGCTAGGGGCGTCATTCACCCTTGTGGAGACGTCACCATGAACAAGCAAACCCCAGCCCAGCAAAAGAAAGTGGGCCTCATCATGCGCGAGTTCGCCAAGGGCCAGCTCCACTCAGGCAAGGGCGGTCCCATCGTCAAGGACCAGAAGCAGGCCGTGGCTATTGCCATGAGCCAAGCCCGCCAACTCAAGAAGTGATATGAGCGACACACCCGAAAAGAAACCCCGCCGCAAGTACGTGCCAGAGACGGTGGCACTACACCGCAAGCCAGAGCGCGACGCCGCCGAGGTTTTGCGTGAGCAGGTTCTTGCCGTGGCCGACGACGTCTTTGACCGCTACGTGTGGGGTGAATCTTTTCAAGCCATCGCTGACACGCTTGACTTCAAGGTGGCTGGCTGGAAACTGCGTGCCATCCTGATGGAGCACGAATCAACCAAGGAAACCTACGCCAAGATCGGCGCCCTGCGCGCCCACAACTTGGTGGACGCTGCCATCGACTATGGCCGCAGTGCTGCAGCCATCGGTGACGCCGCAGGCTTTCGCGTCGCCGTCGACACCAACCTCAAAGTGGCGGCCAAGCTCAACGCCTTGGACTATGGCGACAAGTCTAAGCTCGAGCTGACTGGCAAGAACGGTGGCGCCATCGAGGTCAAGGCCGACCTCACGCTGACCGCTGAGCAAGCCTACGAGCGCATGGTCAAAGGGATGTGATGGAAAACTTCGACTGGATCAACCCGAACTACGAAGAGGTTTTCAAGCAGCGCGTCGAGCGCCTCGAGCGCATGCGTGCGCAGCCCGAGATCGTGCACCGCCTCAAAGATTACTACGCTGGCAACCCCGCCGACTTCATCAACGACTGGGGCATGACGTTTGACCCACGCTTGGCCGAACGTGGGTTGCGCACCGTGGTCCCATTCGTTCTGTTCCCAAAGCAGCGCGAGTTCATTGACTGGCTGCTGCAACGCTGGATGAGCCGCGAGGACGGCCTAGTCGAGAAGTCTCGTGACATGGGCCTGAGCTGGCTCACCGTGGGCTTCGCAGCTTGGATGATGCTGTTCAAGACCGGCACTGTGGTGGGCTTCGGCTCGCGCAAAGAGAGCTACGTCGACCAGATCGGCAACCCCGCGTCGCTGTTCTGGAAGGTGCGAGAGTTCATCAACCTGCTGCCAGCCGAGTTCCAGCCTGACAGCTGGGACCCTAGCAAGCATGCGCCGTTCATGAAGATCCAGAACCCAGAGAACGGGTCGTTCATCACTGGCGAGGCTGGCGACAACATTGGCCGCGGTAACCGCACGTCAATCTATTTCGTGGACGAGGCCGCATTCTTGGAGCACCCAGAGTCAGCCGACGCCGCGCTGTCCCAAACCTCCAACTGTCGACTGTATGTGTCCACGCCCAACGGCGCGGGCAACCCGTTCTATCGCCGCGCGCACGACGGCAAGACCAAGAAGTTCGTCTTCGACTGGCGTGACGACCCGCGCAAAGACGATGCGTGGTACGAGAAGCAAAAGGCTACGCTCGACCCCGTCGTGCTGGCGCAAGAGGTGGACCGCAGCTACACAGCCTCGGTGGCCAACGCGTTCATCCCTGGCGAGCTGGTCATGGCCGCTTCGCGCAAAGGCCCCATGGACGTCATACCCTACGGCCCGATCATCATGGGCATTGACGTCGCCCGCTTTGGTGACGACGGCAGCTCAATCAGCCTGCGCCAAGGGCGCGTGCTGCTGCGACAGATCAACTTCCGCGGCGCTGATGTGGTGGACGTTGCCGGCAGGGCCAAAGAGGTGTACCGCGAGCAGATGGGTGAGATCGCCCAGATCGCAGTCGATACCATCGGCATTGGCTCCGGTGTGGCGGACATCCTGCGTCGCGACTTTGGCGACATCGTGGTGGACGTCAACAGCTCGCTGCGCATGAGCGACGGCAAGAGCTACAACCTGCGCGCGCACATGTGGCGCGAAATGCGTGAGTGGCTCAAGAACGGCGCCTCCATTCCAAACGACAATGACCTCATCACCGACCTTACTGCGTTGCAGTACGGCTACAAGGGTGGTGAGCTGCTGCTCGAGAGCAAGCAAGACGCCAAGAAGCGCGGCATCAAATCCCCAGACCGAGCTGATAGCTTGGCTCTGACATTCGCTTACCCGGTCGAGAAGAAAGACGACTGGGTTGTTCCAACTGGGCAGCACCATGCGTGGGCTGCGCTGGATGAAGTCACTGGATACTAGCCAAAAAGAGAACATTATGCACAACCCAGACGAAAACAAACAACACCTCGCCGTCATCGACGGCAACGAGATCATGACGCGCGAGCAATACGACCAGCGCGTGCACCAAGAGGTCGAGAAGTTGCACGGCATGTTCTCGCAGCTGCGCGACAAGTGGGTGCAGCACCGCGCTCAAAGCAACGTCGAGAAGCGTTGGCGCCGTGCGGCTCAGCTCTACTGGGGCGAGCACAACACCACGACCGGCGAGTTTGAGAACACGTTACGTAACGGCCCGCCCGCCCGCAAGGTCACGGACGGCAACCGCTCACGCGTGGTGGTCAACATCGTGCGCCCCAAGGTGGACCAAGCCATTGCGCGCATGTGCGAGATTCTGTTCCCCACCGACGACAAGAACTGGGGCATCAAGCCTACGCCAATCCCAGACATAGCCAACATGATGGGCGACGAGCGCAAGACGGTGAATCCACAGACCGGCGAACCCACCGGAATGACGGCAAACCAAGAGGCTCAGTTGGTGGTTGAGGCTGCCAAGAAGTCCGCTGAATCCATGGAGAAGTCCATCGACGACAGCCTGACCGAGGCTAAGTTCAATGGCGAGAGTCGTGAGCTGATCGACAACGCTGTGCGATTGGGCACAGGCATCATGCACGGCCCCTTTCCAGCCCGTCAAACGAGCAAGGTGTGGATACCCCAGCAGGGTGGCACGCAAATGCTTCAGATCAACGAATCCATCGTCCCATCGTCCGAGTCGCTCGACCCATGGAACACCTTCTTTGATCCAGCCTGCGGCAACGACCACCAGCGTGGCCGTGGTTTCTTCATCCGTCGCGACGTAACCCGCAAGGAATTGCGCCGCCTCGTGGGCATTCCTGGCTACGATGCCGACGCTATCCGCGACGTGCTGCGCGCGCCACCCAACCGCATCCGTGTGGCCGAGGGCCGCGTCATGCGCGACGTCATCAAGGAAGACAGCTACGAGATGTGGACCTATCACGGCGAGATCGAGCCTGACGAGATGGAGTTGCTGACCATGCGCACCAACGCCGACCCGTTGACTGACGTCGACTTCGGTGTACTGATCATGGTGAACGACAAAGTCATCGGCGCCATGGAGTCGTGGGTCGAAGACAAGAGTCTGCCGGTTGACGTGTGGTGCTGGCGCAAGTCCGACGACTCGCCTTATGGCTTTGGCTTGTGCGACGAGCTGGAGCACCAGCAGCGCGTGGTGAACTCTGCTTGGCGTCAGGTCATGGACAACGGTCGCACCTCGCTTGGCGGCCAAGTGGTCATGCGCAAGGGCATGGTCATTCCACAGAACGGCAGCTACGAGATCACGCCCAACAAGATCTGGCTGGCCAAGGACGACACCGAGGACGTGAGCAAAGCCTTCAGCGTGTTCGAGTTCAACAGCCACTTGCAAGAGCTGCTTGCCATCGCGCAGGCAGCCATGACATTTGCTGAGCAAGAGACCGGCATGCCCCAGCTCATGGGTGGCGAGAAGGGTAGCGCGCCCGAGACTGTCGGCGGCATGGTCATGCTGTACAACAACGCCAACAGCGTGCTGCGCCAGCGCGTCAAGCTGTATGACGACTGCATCACCCGCCCACACATCGGTCGCTACTACGACTGGAAGATGGCCAACGATCCAGATCCAGAGATCAAGGGCGACTACGAGGTCGACGCCCGCGGCAGCACTGCGCTGATCGAGCGCGACATCCAGAACCAAGCCCTGCTGAACCTGGCCAACATCACCAACAACCCACGCTACGTGCCTTACATGAAGGACCGTGCTGAGTTGCAGGCTATCTTGAAAGCATTCAAGGTCAACCCTGAAGAGCTGATGAAGTCCGAGGATGAGTACAACCAGTTCATGGAGCAGCAAGCTAAGCAAGGCCAGCAGCAAGATCCTCGCATCGTGGCAGCCCAGATGAAGGCTCAGACCGAAGCGGCCAAGCTGGAAGACAACAAGGCTCAGCGAGAGTTTGAGGCGCAGAAGGAGCAGGGTGAGTACGAGATCGCGATGACTGATGCCTCCATCACTCGAGACCTTGGCATCGCCAAGCTCGAGCAGGACGGCACGCTGACCCGCGAGGAGATCGCAGCCAAAGAACGCTTGGCCTCGCTCGAGATAAACAACGAGCGCGAGCTGTTCAATGCCGAGGCCGCCATCAAGGTGAACCAAGGTTCTGGAATTTAATTTGCACATCGTCAAAAAATGATGTACATTTCGCTTCGGGCAGGTGTCTCTTGATGCAGGCCCGCGGTTTTTTCATGAGCCATTAGTTGAGGCGCCCCTTAAAAAAGGGCGCCTTTTCTTTTTCCGGAGACGACATTGAAACTTGAAGACTTCCACAGCATGTGCTGGAAGCGGCTTTCGAAATTGATTGACGAACGGGTCGATGAATTACGAAAGCTCAACGACTCTGAACTGAGTCCTGAGAAAACAGCCTTGGTGCGTGGTGGCATCAAGGAACTGAAAAAGATCCTCGCCCTTGCAGAAGATGCAAGCGCGGGAGCAGCAGTCAGCCCCGATGAATTAAGCGGCGCCGACATTACCCGCCAGTAATGGTGACAAGTGAGACGACAACCAAATGACCGTACAGGAACAAACTAACCCACAAGACGAAGCCCAGAAGATTTGGGACCAGCTCGACGCTGAGGAAACTGGCAAGGCATTGCCGGACGACAAGGCTGAGGGAACTCAGGCAACTGAGTCATTGGATTCGCAAGAGGCATCAGATCAACGCCAGCAAGCACCCGCCGATCAGGCCGATGCAAGCGCAGGCGCTGGCGCTGAGAGCAACGAGCAATCATTGATGGACAAAATCGCTGGCTTGGAGAGCATGCTCTCACAAGTGACAACTCGTCTTCGGAATGCAGAAGGCCATATCGGCGGCTTGAATGGACAGTTGAAGCAACATCAGCAATTGGCCAAGCAAGTAGCCAACTCAGGCGGCGACGCGCCTAACGCGGATCAAATCCGTCAGGCGCAGAGCAGCCCAGAGGCCATGGCCAACTTAAAGCGCGACTACCCAGAGTTCGCGGACGCAATGGAGTCTGCCTTAAAGCAGCAGATGCTCGAGCAGGAGCAGCGCCTCAAAGCGTTGATCCAAGATCAAAAGGGTGGCGTCAGCCACGAAGAGATCGCTCAGATGCGTTCAGAGCTGGCGGTGGAAGCAAAGCATCCAGGTTGGCAAGATCGTGTACAGACGCCTGAATTCATGGGCTGGCTGCAACGCCAGCAACCCGAAGTCCAGATGCTTGCGGCGAGCGAAAGCCCGCGAGATGCAATTCGATTGCTAGATCTGCACAACGAAGCCACGAATCCAGCAACGTCAGCAAACAAAACGCAGCGCCTTAGCTCTGCGGCGGCTATTCCTTCTGGGCGCAGCGCCGGTTCATCCGCACGCGGCAAAGCAGTAGAGGATATGACGCCACAGGAATATTGGCGCTACCTCGATGAACTCGATAAGCAAAAAGGTAATTAACCATGCAAACGTATTCCTTAGTTCCCTCACGGAACCTCATCATGGCCGAGCGCGAAATGCTCAAGCATGCTCAGCCAATCAAAGTTTTGTCAACCTTCGGTTCACAAAAACAAGTCCCTCAAAACAAGACTGACACCGTGGTGTTCCGTCGTGCTCTTCCTTTGGATGCTGGCACAAACGGCGCTCCTAACGTGACAGCAAGCAACTACTTGATGCAAGAAGGCGTGACTCCAGCAGCTCGCACCATCACGTATCAAGACGTGCAAGTGACATTGCAACAGTACGGCGTGTTGATGAAAATCTCTAGCAAAGCTGAGTCTTTGTACGAAGACGACATCCCTGCTGACATGGTCAAGCTGGTTGGCGAGCACATGGCTACTCTGGAAGAGTTGATCTCTTACGGTGTGGTTCGTGGCGGCACCAACGTCGTGTTTGCCAACGGTACCGTGCGTACTGCTGTGAACACTGCAGTGACCGTGAACAAGTTGCGTCAAGCTGCTCGCCAATTGGAGAGCGCACACGCACAACTCGTGACTGAGCGTCTGTCTGCCAGCGTGAACTTCGGTACATCCGCTATCGAACCTGGCTACTTGGTGTTCATCCACACTGACTTGGAAGCCGACTTCCGTAACTTGTCCGTCAACGGCGTGACAGTGTTCACACCTGTGGCTAAGTACGGTTCACAAAAGCCAGTGCACGAGCGCGAGATCGGTACTGTTGAGCGTTTCCGCATCATCACATCGCCTTACTTCAAGCCATTCTTGGCTGCTGGTGGCACTGTGACTGCAGGCGCTTTCTTGTCTAACGGCGGCACCACTGGTACCACCGCTGACGTGTACCCAATCATGGTCGTTGGCCAAGAAGCTTGGGGTCAAGTTGCATTGAAGGGCCAAAACGCCATTCAACCAATCTACTTGCCCGCAAAGACAATCACCCACGCTAACCCAATGGGTCAGTTCGGTTATGTCGGCGCAAACTTCTGGAAGAACGCCGTCCGTCTCAATGAGAACTGGATGGTGAGGGTCGAGGTCGCAGCTTCTGGCTTGTGATTATTCTGAGTGAATGACCATGAAGACTTGCCGCTCCTGCCAAGTTAGTTTGCCTCTTGAGCTTTTTTCAAAGTCCAAGAGGAACTCTGACGGGTTTCAGAGTGAATGCAAGTCTTGTCACAATGCTTATGCTCGCGAGCACTATCAAGCCAACAAAGAAAAGCACAACGCCCAGTCTAAAGCTTGGCGTCAAGCTCACCCAGAGTTGGATAGAAAATGGTCTCGCGAGCGTCAAGCAAAGCGGCGCAGGGAAAGTGCTCACCTCGTCAATGCTGCAACCGCCGCACGCAAGAGTTACATCAAGCAGGCAACACCAGCATGGGCCAACAAGTTCTTTATCACCGAGGCATACCATCTTGCCAAGTTGCGTGAGAAAATGTTGGGAGGTAAGTGGCAGGTTGACCACATCATTCCGCTTCGCGGAAAAAAAGTGTCAGGTCTTCACGTCGAGCACAATCTTCAGGTCATACCAGCTCGATTGAATCTCACAAAGCACGCTAGTTTTACGGTTTAATTTTTTTTCAAAGGATTCCAAAATGGATAACTTATCTCTCACCCAAGGCGCAACCCTCGCGTTGGCCGCCGCCGGCTTGGCTGAAGGCACAAACGCCAACACCATCAAGACAGCAAACACTGTCCCTTACGTGATCGATGGTCGCTTCTACTCGAAGTCTGCCACTGACAACATCGCTATCAGCTACTCTGGTCCCGTTGTGTACCAAGCTGCTGCTGGTGGTATTCAGGCTGTGAACGGCGGCTTCACCGGCGGCGTGAACGGTTCTACTCGCATCTTCAGCTTGTTCTTGGATGCAGCTGGCGCCGTGTCGTTGTTGCCTGGCCGTATCGTTGACAACGCTGAGTTGTCTGCTGGCCGCGTTGCATTGGAATTCCCTGATGCACCTAAAGGCGTTTGCCCATTCGGCGCCTTGCGCGTTGCAGTGACTGCCGGTACTACCTTCACCCCTGGCCAAGTGGACTTGTCCGCTACCGGCGTGACTGCTACCTTCTACGATTTGGCCGACATCCCGTCGAACCCATTGACTGCCTAATAGCAGTTCGGCACTCACCTTCGGGTGGGTGCCTCCCCCTTTAATTCATGGAGACCATCATGTCATCGAAACCCACAACCTACGAGCGCAAAGCTACCGTCGACTCAAACAACATCGACATCACCAACTCAGTCCAATCAGTCGAAGAGGTAAAGAGTGCACGCGGCGTCGAGATCGACACCGACCGCGTTATCAGCACGGATGCAATCGACCAAGAAGACTTCATGCGTGACGAGCTAGTTGTGTTTGTGCAAGAGCCAGGCAATGAGAACGACCCCGCCTTCGTTGAGATCAACGTCAATGGCGACTACCGCATGGTGGTCCGAGGCAATGAAGCTAAGCTCCGTCGTTACCACGTGGCCGTGCTGGCAAGTGCCAAGCAATCGCGCCTGCGTCAAACGAAGATTGTGAATCAAGATGGCAGCATGGGTTTCCGCGAGGACAACGTCTTGTCGTTGACCTACCCCTTCCAAGTGATGCACGACCCTCGCCCAAAGCAGGGCACACCTTGGCTCCGTCAACTCTTGCAAACACCCGCCTAATACATGAACTACCTCGAGCTAACCAAGATGCTGCGCCAAGAGTGCGGCATCCCTGGCACTGGTCCAGTATCTGTCGTTGCTCAGACTGGCGAGGCTGCACGCCTTGCCACCTACATCAACGATGCTTGGCTCGAGCTGCAGGGAATGTATGACAACTGGGGCTGGATGCGTTTGCCATTCAGCTACCAGACTGTCGCAGAGCAGGGTGACTACGCACCCTTCACCACCACCAACGATCTCACCGGCAACCCGATGACCGATCTGCGTTACTGGTGGAAGGAGACCGTGCGTTCCTATCGCACTGACATCGGCATCTACGATGAGCAGTGGTTGGTTGAATGGGAATACCAAGTCTTTCGCAACACCTACCGCTACAACGCGCAGGTGAGCGGTCGACCTGTAGTGTTCGCCATTCATCCAACGGAGAAGGCCATGATGCTTGGCCAGATTCCAAACACCATTTACACCATGGTTGGCGAGTACCAACGCCTGCCGTCCTCGATGACGGTCGACGCTGACCTGCCAACAGGTTTGCCAACCCACCTGCACAAGATCCTTGTCTACAAGGCGATGCAGTTCTATGGTTTGTTTGAGGCCGCGCCAGAGGTATTGGCACGTGGGCAAAGAGGCGAGACATCTTTGATGGCTCAGCTCACCCGCGAGTGGCTGCCTGAAGTTTCTCTTGGCAATCCATTGGCATAAGGAAACGACATGGCTCAGCCCCAAGTCCAAATGCCAAAGGTCAACTATGACCTTATCCACCTTGCTGGCGGCCTAGATCAAGTAACCCCCACGCTGTCGTTGCCAGCTGGCTACGCGCGCAGGGCTGCAAACTTCGAGTGCTCGATCAATGGCGGCTACACGCGCATCGCTGGCTATGAACGCTACGATGGCCATGCCAACCCGTCCGACGCAAACTACAACGTGCTGGTGTGCGTTCTCACCGGTGCAGTCGCAGTTGGCAATACCGTTACTGGCGTAACGTCAGGCGCCACTGGCAAGGTGATTGCGCGCACCGATTCAAAAGTGGTGATCACGCGCGAGACCGGTACATTCCTAACCGGTGAAACAATTCAAGTCAGCTCGACGAATGTCGGATCGATCACTTCTGTGCAGGGCATGGACATCGACGGCTTGACCGATGCGACCTACCGAGGGTTGGCTGCCGACGAGTACCGCACGTCGATCTCCGCAGTTCCAGGCTCTGGCTCAATCCTTGGCGTCGCCTACTTCAACAACGTCGTCTACGCTTGGCGCAACAACGCTGGCGGCACTGCTGCCAACATCTACAAGTCAAGCTCATCTGGTTGGGTGCAGGTTGCCCTTGGCTACGAAATCAAATTCGACGGCGGCACGGCTGAGATCTTCGACGGGCAGACCGTTGTAGGTGGCACCAGTGGCGCGAGCGGCGCCGTCACCCGCGTCGTGCTCGAGTCAGGCAGCTGGTCTGCTGGAACGGCCACTGGCAAGCTGATCATGTCCCTCACCCTCGGCACATTCGTTGACAACGAGGCTCTCAAAGTTGGTGGCGTGAACAAGGCTGTGGCCGACGGCACAAGCTCTGCGATCACGCTACTGCCTAGCGGTCGAGTCGAGACAATGATCGGCAACTTCGGTGGCGGAACGGTCAACACCAAGATTTACGGATGCGACGGCAAGAACCGCGGCTTCGAGTTTGATGGCACTGTGTATGTACCCATCAAGACCGGCATGACGGTCGACGTGCCCACGCGTGTCGCGGTGCACAAGAACCACCTGTTCTTTGCGTTCAACGAATCCCTGCAGTTCTCTGGCATCGGCGAGCCATACAAGTGGACACCACTGCTTGGCGCCGGCGAGATTGCACTGAACGGCACGATCACCAATTTGCTGATCCTGCCAGGCAACCAGACAACCGGCGCTCTGGGCGTGTACACGCGCAATGACACCAACATTCTGTACGGCACAAGCGAAGCCAACTTCCAGCTGTCCACGTTCAACAGCGGAACCGGTGGCCTACCGTTCACGTCGCAGAACATGGACCAAGCCTACGTTCTCGATGACCGTGGCGTCATGAACATGAACACGTCGCTGAACTACGGCAACTTCGAGTCCAACGCTTTGACGCTGCGCATTCGCCCGTTCATCCAGTCTCGTCGCAACTTGGCCACGGCCAGCGTGCTCAACCGCGAGAAGGGCCAGTACCGAATTTTCTTCAGTGACGGCTACGGCATCTACATGACGTTCAACGGCAGCAAGGTGCTTGGCATCATGCCTGTGCAGTTCTCGCAGCCGGTCACATGTTGCGTCGAGGGCGAGACCCCAGACGGCTCTTCGACATCGTTCTTTGGCTCGACCAATGGCTTTGTCTACCGACTCGACGCTGGCACATCTTTTGACGGGGCTGTCATTCCTGCCAACATCAACTTGGTCTACAACAGCATCAAGTCGCCTCGCGTCTTGAAGCGCTTCCGTAAGGCCAGCGTTGAGATGACGGGTGACTCGTATGCCGAGATCTCTTTTGGCTACGACTTGGGCTACCGCAGCGTTGAACTCCAGCAATCGACAGCCGCGTTGTACACCAACGACCTGCGCTCGAGCTACTGGGACGACATGACGTGGGACAACTTTGTTTGGGACGGACGCGACATCTCGCCGTCGGAGGTGGAAGTTTTGGGTACTGCCGAGAATATGGCTATCCAACTTTCATCTGTGTCGGCGATAATTAAACCATTCACGGTGAACAGCATCATCGTGCACTATTCCATGCGCCGAGGACTTCGATAATGGCAAACGATTTTTACAACCACGGAACGTACCCAACACCGAACTCCGCAGGCGCATCAGCCTCGATGCGAGCCGAGCTGGATGCGATCTCCGCGGGCTTCAACAAACTACCAACGCTGGCTGGCAACGGCTACAAAGTCGTTGGCGTCAACGCCGCTGGCACTGCACTCGAGGCAGATGCCAAGCTGATGAACGTGGACTTCAGCACCACCAACGTAGCCGCTGGCGCTGTTGGTCGACTGACATGGAACGACACTGACGGCACGCTCGACCTCGGCTTGAAGGGTGGCAACGTCACCTTGCAAATCGGTCAAGAGCAAAACGTGCGCATCTACAACGAGACCGCAACAGGCTTCGTTGATATGCAGGTTGTGAAGATCACCGGCTCGTCCGGCACTCGTCTCACCGCCGATCTAGCCAAGGGCGACAGCGATGCAAACTCTGCATCAACACTGGCCATCATGACTGAGCCAGCGGCGTCGCATGGTGAAGGCTTCGCCACCACGTTTGGCCTGATTCGTCAAATCAATACCTCGGCATTTACCGAGGGTGCAACCCTGTACTTGTCACCAACAGTTTTTGGTGGCATCACAACAACCCGACCAACAGCCCCAAACCACACAGTGGTATTGGGCTGGTGCGTTCGTTCTCATGCAACCCAAGGCGTCATCTACGTCAACATCAACAACGGCTACGAGCTGGATGAGTTGCATGACGTGCTCATCACATCGGCCTCTGCTTACAACATGCTGCGTCGCAATGCTGCGAACACCGTGTGGGAAAACATTGCAGGCCCAACTGGCGCAATCGTTGGCACGACTGATACCCAGACACTGACCAACAAGACCATCTCTGGCGGCACTGTGACGGGCGCTGTGGTGACGGGCTTGTCTACCCCTTCATCCGACTCCGATGCAGCCACCAAGGCCTATGTCGACAGCGTGGTGAGCGGTCTCGACCCGAAGGCGTCTTGCGTTGTGGCGACCACGGCCAACATCACCCTGTCTGGCACGCAAACAATTGACGGCGTGGCCGTCACTGTTGGACAGCGCGTGCTGGTCAAGGATCAATCGAGCCAAGCAGCCAACGGCATTTACTTGGTGGCTTCTGGCTCATGGACTCGCACCACAGATTTCGACTCATGGGCTGAAGTGCCTAGCGCGTTTGTGTTCGTCGAGGCCGGCTCAACCAACGCCAACAACGGCTACGTCTGTACATCCACAGCTGGCGGCACTATCGGCTCGACAGCGATCACATGGTCGCAGTTCTCTGGCGCTGGTCAGATCACGGCTGGTGCCGGTATGACGAAGACGGGCAACACGCTCGACGTTGTCACAGCCTCGTCGTCACGCATCGTGGTGAACGCCAATGACATCGACTTGGCTACCACCGGCGTGAGTGCTGGTACATACAAGTCCGTCACTGTCGACGTGTATGGCCGTATCACCGGCGGCACAAACCCAACCACACTGGCTGGCTACGGCATCACTGATGCGTACACCAAGACCTACATCGACACACTGTTTGGCTCCACAAGCTCGGCTGCCGCAAGCGCCGCCGCTGCACTGGTCAGCCAGAACGCTGCGGCAGCAAGCCAGTCTGCAGCCGCTACAAGCGCCAGCAACGCGTCAACAAGCGAGACCAATGCCGCGGCATCTGCTGCGTCTGCAGCGGCCTCGTATGACTCGTTTGACGATCGCTACCTCGGCCCAAAGGCCACGGCCCCAACACTCGACAACGACGGCAACGCGTTACTCGTTGGCGCCCTGTACTGGAACACTGGTGTCAGCGCACTCTACGTGTACGACGGCGCAGGCTGGAATTTTTACGGCGCGGCAGACCCTGCGGGAACCGCAGTGGCCATGGCCATCGCCCTGGGTTGATTAACAAGGAATCAAAATGGCAAACAACTTCACCTCCTACGCCAACAAAGATGTCGGCACATCCGCAGCTACCGTGGTCACCGTGGGCGCCTCGACGCAGACAACAGTGATTGGCATGTCGTGCGCAAATACAACTGCAAGCCCAGTAACTGCTGACGCGTACATCACCCGTTCTGGCGTAAACTACTACCTGATCAAAGGCGCAACAGTCCCAGTGGGCGGCGCGCTCGTGATCGTTGGTGGAGACCAGAAAGTTGTGCTGACTACGAACGACGCATTGAAAGTTGTGTCGTCTGCTGCCGCGTCATTGGACGTGGTGACAAGCGTGCTCAACATCACCTAAGAGGTAGTCGATGTCCTACGTAGGTAACACACCCACCCAGCAGGCTTTCACGCCAGCCGTTGACTACTTCAGTGGCAACGGTGCTAACACTGCGTTCACACTGTCTCGCCCTGTCGCATCTGCCGCGCAGGTTGAAGTCATTGTCAACAACGTAGTGCAAAACCCCAGCACAGCCTACACAGTCAACGGCAACACGGTCACCTTCACCGGTGCACCGTCCGCTGGCACAAACAACATCTACGTTCGCTACACATCGCCGATCACTCAGGTGATTCAACCAGGTCAAGGCACTGTTGGCACATCTGCTTTGGTGGATGCTGCTGTCACGACTGCGAAGATTGCTGATGCAAACATCACGGCTTCGAAGTTGGCTGCTGGTCAAGTGCTGAGCTTGAACGGTGTGGCCTTCCCATCAACGCAAGTCGCATCATCTGACGCAAACACGCTGGATGATTATGAGGAAGGGACTTGGACGCCAAGCATTGGTGGGACAGCAACATACACAAGTCGATCTGGACGATACACGAAGGTCGGTAATTTGGTGACGGTGTTCTATGCAATTTCAGTCAACGTGATTGGAACCGGCAGTATTTATGGGATTCAAAATTTACCGTTTGTATCAGCAGCAGGTATTACGCAGTTTGGGCCGACTGGAAACTTCACAGCTCTAAACACTTCGCTGTATTACTTGTATTCATATACTGACCCAGCTAGTAACAGTATCAATTTTGGTGGTACGTCATCTCTTGGTACTGGAAGCGGTGCACCCCAGCCTATTTTCAAAAGCGGCGCTTCGGTTGCTGGGCAATTTTCATATTTTGTAGACTAAAAGGAACACATCATGTCACTCCAAGAAACCAAAGTCATCGACCAAATCACCGTCACAGAGAACGGCACGGTGCTGTACCGCGAAGCAACTCGCATCCTCAAAGACGGCGAGCAAATCGCACAGACATTCCACCGCACATCGCTAACACCTGGCCAAGACCTGACAGGCCAGCCAGCTAACGTGGTTGCAATTTGCAACGCAGCATGGACAGTGGAAGTCGTATCTGCGTACAACGCTCAGGTAGCAGCTCAACAAGGGGCTTAAATGTCATACATCGGCAACCAGCCAACCAGCGTAGCCTTCCTAACTGACACGTTCAGCGGAACGGGCTTAGCTACGGCATTCACTATGCAAGTGGCTCCGGCCACTACGTCATCCATTCTTGTCGCCATCACAGGCGTGGTGCAAGACCCGTCGACCTACTCTGTGGTCGGTACAACGCTGACTTTTAGCCAAGCGCCTCCTGTCGGTACTAGCAACATCTCCGTGCGCTACATGGGCATCCCTGCATCTGGTGTCACAACCACTGCATACCGCACTGTGACCAACTTCACAGCGACCGGTGGCCAGACAACATTCAGCGTGCCCAGCTACACAGTTGGCTACGTTGACGTCTACCGCAACGGTGTCCGCTTGGCCGCTGCTGACTACACCGCGACAAACGGAACAACAGTTGTTCTGGCAAACGCTGCCACCTCCGGTGACTCTGTGGTGACTGAGAGCTTCTATGTGAGCTCGGTGTTGAACGCTATCCCTGCTGTTGCTGGTGCGGTGAACTCCACCTACATCACAGACGGTGCGGTGACTCAGGCCAAGCTCGGTGCAAACGTGGCGGGTAATGGGCCTACGTTTAGCGCTTACGCAAACACTAACCAGACAATTTCAAACGTAACATGGACAAAAGTTCAGTTTCAAACAGAAGAATGGGACACGAACAGCAACTTTAACAACACAGGGTCTACGGTTGGCTCAACCCCCGCGTACGCTTTTTTGCCAACTGTTGCTGGATACTATCAACTCAACGCAAACATAACAATTCAAGGCTCAACAACGGGCAATTTGATTCTTGATTTGTATAAAAACGGAAGCCCATATCGCCAAGGAACACAAGTTATTGCTGAGGCTGCTGGTGCTGTTGTTTCTACAATTGTTTATGCAAATGGAACTACAGACTATTTTGAAGTTTTTGTTTATCAGGGTGGCGGAGTATCAAAATCTCTTTACGGGATATACCCATACAACTTATTTACAGCAGCACTTGTAAGGGCCGCATGATGACACTCTACGAAAAAATCAAAGCACTCTATCCTGAACTGCAAGACGCAGACTTCATGGACACCATTCGCTTGCAAAACGACAGCGATGGCAAAGGTGACTACATTGCTAAGTGGGAACACCCAACATTGGCACAACCAACTGAGGAGCAGCTCGCATGACACAAGCAGCAAACCTAGCCCAAGTAGGCTCTAACGCGAACTCAGGTGGTACTCTGATTACCAGCGGTACCGCTGTGGCTTCCACATCTGGCACAAGCATCGACTTCACTAGCATCCCTGCTGGTGTGAAGCGTATTACTGTGATGTTGTCTGGTGTGTCTCTTAGTGGTACATCACAAATACTTACGCAAATTGGTGATGGTACTGTAAACACTTCTGGTTATTCATCTTCAAGTGGAAAGGTAAACAACTCGGGAGTTGCTACCTCTGTTACAAGCACTGCTGGATTTATTGCAGCTATTGACCCTGCTGCCGCTTCTCTTACTTGGGGACAAATTGTATTGACTCTAATTAGCGGAACTACATGGGTTTATTCTGTAAACGGTGGATGTTCGGGTAATGCTGTTGGATTTTTCGGTGGTGGTTCAAAAGCACTATCAAGCACGCTCGATCGTGTACGCATCACCACAGTCAATGGCACGGATACTTTCGACGCTGGTTCAATCAACATTCTTTACGAGTAAAAATCATGGCTTTAACAACAGTTGATCAAGGGCTGCTGGGTACGAACGCCCAGTACACAGGATTCAAAAACCGCATCATCAACGGTGCGATGATGATTGACCAGCGTAATGCGGGGGCTAGTGTTACTCCTAATTTATTGGCCTATCCAGTAGATCGAACATTTGGCTTTGGTTCTGTAACAGGTAAATTTTCTTGCCAGCAAAATTCTGGAAGTGTTACCCCGCCAGCAGGGTTTATAAACTACATTGGCGCAGTTTCTTTGTCGGCTTATTCAGTAGGTTCTGGGGAGCAATATATTTTTGGCCAAGTAATTGAAGGTCTAAATGTTGCAGACTTAAATTGGGGTACAGCAAATGCCCAATCAGTAACTTTATCTTTCTGGGTTCGTTCTAGTTTGACTGGTACTTTTGGCGGGTCTTTGCAAAATAATGGATTTGATAGAAGTTACCCATTTAGTTATGTAATAAATTCTGCAAACACTTGGGAATATAAAACTATAACAATTGCTGGAGATACGACTGGAACTTGGTTAAAAACAAATGGTGCTGGTATTCGTTTGGGATTTAGTTTAGGTGCTGGTTCAACTTTAAGCGGTTCTGCTGGCTCTTGGGCTGGCGCAAATTATGTTTCAGCCACAGGCGCAACCAGCGTAGTCGGCACATCTGGAGCCACTTTCTACATCACAGGCGTTCAACTAGAAAAAGGCAACACAGCCACATCGTTTGACTACCGCCCGTATGGTACTGAGTTGGCTTTGTGTCAGCGGTATTATGAATCACGAACAACTAACGGCAATATGCTGTTTAGTATGCCAACTCCAATAGATGCCTCAAGATGGCTGAATTATCAATTCAAAGCAACAAAAAGAGCAAATCCAACAATGACTTTTGTACTCGGGGGTTCATACACAACAGTTGCCAATAGCAGTGTAGATGTTGACAGTTTTTCTGTTTGGTCAAGTCCAGGCAATAACAATAATTATTCTGCTTTGGCATCGTTTACTGCATCATCGGAGCTTTAATCATGTACAAACTTCAACCAAACACATTTATGGGCGGGACTGCGAAATGTGTGCAACGTCTTTCTGACAACGCCTTCATCCCTTTCGACCCCGCCAACACAGACTACCAAGCCTATTTGAAATGGTTGGAAGAAGGTAACACGCCTGAACCTGCGGACGAGGTGGCCTAATGTTTACTGACGACCAAGGCGATAGCAAAGAGACATCGGCAGAGATCAGCATTGAGCGCAAGCTTGATCTGATTCTCGAGCAGATACATCACATGTCTGGCGCGTTTCCAAAAGACAAAGATGGTGAGGTTGACTACGAGGGTCATCGCAAATACCACGAGGCTTTGATCGAGTCTGCCAAGGCGCAGACCGAATTCTGGCAAGCGCTCAAGCTTGACATTGCTAAGCGTGGTGCGTGGGCGATTCTCACCATACTGTGCGGACTCGTTGTGCTTGGCATCTCCGCGAAGTTCGGTATCGGTGTAGTGGTGAAGTGATGTGCCGATAGGGACCGCGTTATTCGCTGCGACCACTGCGTTCCAACTCGTCAAAGATGGGTGTGCGCTTTACAAAGAGGTCAAGGGTGTAGCCGGTAACGTCAAGCAGATCTACGACGAGATCAATGGTCAGTTCGCTGGGAAAAAAGTTTCCAAAGAGCAGGCCAAGAAGATTGAGGAGGAGAAGCAGCGAGTTGCCAAGGTGGCCGCTGCGAATCCTGATGAGGTGATTTTCAAGATCGGCGATGAGTTGGGCAACATGTTCGACGCATTCGACAGGCTTGAAGCATTGTTCTGGGAGCAGGAGCGAGAGGCAAAGAAGCTGCAGTCTGCTGATGTATCTCTGAAGCGAATGGCGCTCAAAAGAATTTTGATTCGTCAAAAACTTTTGGCCATGCAAGTTGAGTTGAGGGAGCAAATGGTTTACCACTCGCCGCCTGAACTCGGTGCACTATGGTCACAGTTCGAAGAGATGCGTGAACAGATTGAGGAAGAGCAAAGGGTTGCAAGAGAGAAGCAGGCGCGTGAAGACGCGATTGCATTGAAAGAGCGCAACGAGTTGATGGAAGAGGTTCGCATCAAATCGATGGACGCAAGCTTGGCCGTTGTTGGTTTACTTTTTATTGGGTGGTTGCTGTGGCAAGTAAAAAACCAAGCGATAGCACGAGCGTCTTTCTGGCACACCTAATCGTGTTGGCAGTATTGATCGTCGTGTTCTCACTGTCGTTCATTGCCTACGTCGAGACGCTGTGGATGAAAGATGAAATCAGGAAAGAGGCTCGCGAATTACGCAAGCTGAAAGAGAAATTGAAAAAGGAGATTGCAAAGTGAAGTATTTAATTCTGTTTGTTGTGTTCTTGGCGGCGCTCGCCGGTTGCGAGGATCGCTACCGGTACTTTTGCCAAGACCCAAAGAACTTCAGTGCCAAGCGTTGTCAACGTCCTGACTGCCTGTTCACGCAGGACTGTCCAGATTATTTGGTCGCACCCATCTTGGAAAAGCAAGCCCAGCAACCCGCGTCTGCCGCATCATCGGAGAAGTAAATGTTTTCAGAATTCAGAATTCGCTCAGTCGATGAGCTGGTGTTCTTGATCCAAGCGCTTGCTTGGTCGTTCGTCGTGCTCGTCCTCATGTCCGTGTTCGGCGGCACTGTCGGCTCCATGCTCTGGTCCGTCATGTTCAACCAGCAACCCATGAAGTCGATGTCACCCATCGACATGGCGTTCACCAAGATGCTCAATGACGTGATGCTCTTGATGACTGGCTCGGTCACAACGCTGATCGCAATGTTTGCCGTCAACAAGGGCGCTAAGGCTTTGGCCGAGAAGATTGCGCCTGCCGTCGTCACGCCAACGCCAACGCCTCCACAAGCGCCTATCGCGCCTGCCCCTGCCTCGGGTATGCCTGACATGAATTGGATGGGTCTAGCGCCCGTACAGTTCGACGAGGAGTGGCGTGCACCACCACCGCCCACCACGCCAGCAGACTACCTGCACCCAGAGCGTGAAGAGATCGCCTACGAGCGCGCAGCCGCAGCCAAGGAGCAGTGATGAAGCGCACCGCCATCACTGTACTGGTGACCTTGCTGGTCATCTTGGGCATCTACCGCTTCGGCTTTAGCAAAGGCTGGGGCGAGCGTGATGCTGAGATGCAAAGCGAGATCGCCGTCAAGAACGAAGAGTCGCGCGCACGCGAGCAACAGCTCGGCGAGCAACTCAACCAAACCTCAACCCAATTGAAAGATGCCAATGATGCAATCAATCAAAAACAGTCTGCTCTTGACCGTGCTATCAGTGCTGGCAGGGTGCGCCTCCCCTCCGCAAGTTGCGTACAAACCAGTGCAGGTTCCACCCCTGCCAGCGGGAATAGCCAAGCAGGAAGCGAATCTGACCGACAGACTCTCGAGCTTATTGCTCAAATCGCAGCCGACGGCGACCGAGCAATCACCCAGCTCAACGCCTGCATCGACGCCTACAACTCAGTCAGGAGCCAAGTAAATGATCAGCGCTGAACAACTAAAAAAACTGCACATCAACCCAGAGCTGGCGCCATACTTCAACGAGACGTTTGATCGCTGGGGTATCAAGACCCCACGCCAGCAGGCTGCGTTCCTTGGGCAGGCGGGCCACGAGTCCGGCAACTTCACCAAGTTGGAAGAGGGCCTGAGCTATGCGGCTGACCGCCTGATGAAGATCTGGCCAAAGCGATTCCCCACCATGGAGATCGCCAACAAGTACGCCCGCAACCCGAAAGCCCTGGCCAACTTTGTTTACGCGAACCGTATGGGCAACCGAGATGAGGCGAGCGGTGACGGTTTTCGTTTCCGCGGCGCGGGCTGGCTCCAACTCACCGGACACGACAACTTCTACCATGCAAGCAAGGGCTGCGGCTTTGACTACGTCATGAACCCAGACCTCGTGCGCACACCTAAGCATGCCGCCCTGACGGCTGGCTGGTTTTGGGCGACGCATGACTGCAACCGCTTGGCCGATGCTAGTGACTGGGTGTCGCTCACAAAGAAGATCAACGGCGGGACTATCGGCCTTGACGACCGCGTGCGCCACACCGCTTTGGCCATGAATATTTTTGATGCCGGTCCAGTCCTAGCATGATTTGCTTGACCGCGTCAATTGATCTAGAATCCACCTCGGCTATCCACGTCTTCGTGGGGCCGACTTCCCATTGAAAGGCCGACATGGCTACCACTGTACAAAATCCTTTTGACACGCAGCAGGCGTCGGCCACAAACACTGACATCAATTCACCTGCGTCTACCGTAACGCCGACAACCACCACGGCGCCAGCGCCAACTGGTTTGGTGAACACGGCTTCAGCAGCAAACAAGATTGACGTCGGTGCAACAGCAACGAACCCCACCGAGGGCGTCACACCCCAGACCTACAACGCAACAACCAGTCAGGTGAACGCACCGACTGAGACCGTGCAAGGTCAGGTCAACAGCATCCTCGCTACAGACAATCCGCTCATGCAGCGCGCGCGCACTCTTGCTACCCAGCAAATGGCGCAACGTGGCTTGGTCAACACCTCCATGAACGCTGGCGCCGGTGTGGCTGCCATGACAGACAAGGCAATGCAGATTGGTGCGCAAGATGCCGCAACATATTCGCAACGCGCAATGGCCAACACTGAAGCCACCAATGCAGCAAACCAGTTCAACACATCTGCCACCAATGACTTGTTCAAGTTCGGTGAGAACGCAAAGCTGCAAACAAACTTGGCCACGCAGCAACAGCAAGCCGCACTGCAGCAGCAAACTCAATCTGAGAAGGCTACAGCAGAGCGTCAGTTAATTGACAACCAAGCCCAGCTCGATCGCCTCGGCTTGCAGATCAATGCAAACAAGCAGACGATCCCAACGACATTTGCTGCGAACATCTCCAACACCGCGATGACCGGTGTTAATGCCATCATGGCAGATGGCAACATGACTGCCGATGCCAAGAAGAACGCTATCGCAAACTTGGTGACATACGCCAACAGCCAGATCTCTTGGGCCGAGAAGTTCTACGGAACAACCGTTCCGAAAATCACAACACCCGTATGATCTTTCGCAGAGCAAAGCTTGATGACATTCCAGCGATTGTTGACATCGCTGTTGAGTCAGTGTCTCAAGATCCTTTGCCGCTCAAGATCAACCGCGAGGCCATGGCCGACACGGCTAAGGTTTGCTTGAACCCAGCTCACTTCATGTGGGTTGCAGAGGACGACGGCGTCGTTGTTGCTGCGGTGGCTGCATGTGTGCAGCAGGGGTTCTGGTTTGACAAGATGCAGTGCTCTGTGCTTTTGTTCTACACGCGCAAGGCGGCAGCTGGTCTGCCATTGCTTCGCGAGTTTGCCCGTTGGGTGAAGAGTCGCAGCGGCATCAAGTTAGCCATCATTTCATTGGAGCCAAACGCAGATCCGCGTCTGGTGAAGTTTTTTAAAAAGGTTGGGTTTGACCGCGAGTCAATCCAGCTCACCTATGCAAGGAGTGCATCATGAGTAAGGCAGTTTCATCCGTAGCGCGCAGCGTTACCAACGTGGTAAGCGGCGCCGTCAAGGCTGTCGGCAGTGTAGCGAAGGGCGCCGTCGGCGCGGTCAAAGATGTCGCCTCCTCAAAGCTTGGCAAGATCTTGATCACGGCTGCCGTTATTTATTTCGGAGGTGCTGCTATTGCTGGCGGTATGAGTTCATCCGCGGCAGGAGGTAGCTTCTTGTCTGGGATGGGGACTGGCGTAGCGAATGCTGCGTCCAGTCTATCAACCGCATGGGGCAGCGCTATGTCTGGCAACCTGTCTCAAGCTGGCAGCCAGATCGCTACAGGCTTCGGCGGTGAAGCTGCTGGCGCCGGTGCAACCACAGGCACTGGCATGACAACTGGCGCAACGCAAGTTGGCACAACAACCGGAAGCACAGTTCAAGCTGGCGCTCCATCTACCGTTGGTGCTGGTGGCGGTGCAAACTTGACCGCGCCATCAAACGCAATTGGCGGCAACCTCGGTCAGAGCGTTGCGGGTGTGTCAACCACAGTTCCAGCAACCACGGCTCCAGCCGCAGGCGGCATGTCCGTCGGCGAAGGCTTGATGGGCGCGGCCAAGATTCAGGCTGGCACAGCATTGATTGGCGGCGCTATGCAAGGCAAGGCCGCACAAGAGCAACGCGATGCAGAACTCGAACAACAACGCTTGGCTCGTGAGCGCTACAACGCAAACGCTGGTGCTCGCTTATTCAGCGACCAGCAACCGGTCTCTGGCGGTGTGTCAGGCCCATCCGGCGCATACTCTTACGACCCGTTGGCTGAGGCGAATGCCGTAAGCAATCAACGTCTTGCTGAATATCAAGCGCGCCAAGGTCTGGTGTCGCGCAACATGGCTTAAAGGAAAAAATCATGGCTGGATTGATCAATAAAAAAATGGCTGGCTCTCAAGACGAGACCAACGAACAAGAGCCGGTTGAGGGTACAGGCCCCGATGGTTCAGCCCAGCACGAGGGCATGGAAGGCGAAGCGCCAGAAGCTAATGACACAAGCGGTCAAGGCAGCGAGGTGGATGCAAACAACCCAGCATTCTTGGCTGCCACGAAGCTGGCCATGCAGGCGTTGTATGAGAAGGGTGCAGCCCAAGATGTGGCCAAGCAACTGCGCGCAACTGGCGACCATGTGAAAGCCTTGTCTGACATCGCCTACGAGATGACGTCGGTCATCGACGAAAAGACCGAAGGTCAAGTGCCAGACGAACTCATCATGATGCTGGCCATCAAAGTTCTGACTGAAGTCGGCGACATCGCCGAGGCTGCTGGCATTCAAGTGTCTGCGCAAGACATCGCTGGCGCATTCAAGGATATGCTGTTGCGTTTCTTGGGTGAGAACGGTATGGACACAAGCCAACTCCAACAAGCCATGGATCAGATCGATCCAAAGGTTTTTGAAGAAGCTCAACAAGGAGCCTGATCATGAGTGGACTTATTCTTGCTGGTATCGGCAAAGGTATCGCCGACGCAGGCGCTGCCTACGGTGGCGGCATGTCAAAGTTGGCTGAGTTCGAGATGCAGCAAGAGCGCGAGGCCCAGCGTGAGCAGCGCCAACTCCGCTTGGCCGACCAACTGGAAACCCAGAAGCAGGAGAAGGCTGCGAAAACGGACATTGAGATTGCCAAGCGGGCAGATCTTGCACCACTCAAGCGTGAGGCTGTTGACGTTGTTGCTGCTGGATCAAAGGTCGCAGGCGAGTCGCCAGTGGCTACCAAGGAAGAAGTGCTGCAACTCATTCGCGACAATCCTCAATACCGCGAGGTCTACCGCAAGGCTGGATTGATTGGTGAAGACAAGATGGATCCCAGTGTTCGTCGAGCCATGGACGAAGAGGCCGCCGCTCGCGAAGTGGGTGCACCAGCTACCACGATTGAAAGCTATCGCAAAGCGAAGAATGATCAACTGGCTCGCCTCAGAGAAGAGGCTCGACAAGCTCATACTGATGTGGTTGAGAGGCAAGGTCAAGAGCGTCTTGATATTCTTTCTCGCGGCATTACCGCGAAAGAAAATCGAGCCAATCAACCTGCGGCAGAAAAGCCAATCACTGGTGTTGACCTCGAGCGCACGGCCAAGGCGGCAGAGCGCGCGTTGGCATTGCAGCTGGGCGTGCCATTGAAGGACGTGCCAGAGACTGTTGCTCGTTTGAAAAAGCAGGGCAAGGTTGACGCAGACACTCAAGGCTATCTCGACGAGTACCAAACCGCCCTCAAAGATTGGCAGGGTTACAAGCGCAAACCAAAGCCAGTGGGTGATAATGCAACACCACCCGCAGTGCCAGCAGTTAAACCAGCCAGCGGCGGCGGGGCAGATTACAGCAACCTTTGGAAATAAATCATGGCAAAAGCATGGTCTGACGTAGCGGGTAGTTCCGCATTCCAGGCCCTCTCACTTGAGCAGCAAGAAGAGGCGCGAACTCAATACTTTGATAGCGTCGTTGCGCCTCGAGTGCCTAGCGAAGATATTGAGATTGCAAGGTCCCAGTTCATGGGGGCCACCAAACTTGGCGGGCCAGCTACCGCAGCGACGCCAGCCAAAGAAGACAAGGGCATCATCCAACGCATCAAAGATGCGGTGATGCCAGAGTACAAGAGCGTGCTCGAAACTCAGGCGCCAACACAGCAGCAAGAGCAAGCCAACGTCAGCCAGCGCTTGTCGCTGGGTGCAGGTCCAATCAGCAAAGAGACTGCAGCAAAGGCTGATTTGTTGCGCAGCGGCATACTCAAAGAGCCAGCCACTTTGCCGGTGCAAAAAGCTGCAGCAGGTTTGGCTGAGCAGAACGCTCCCACATTCGCTGAAATCTCACGCAACCCAGAGCGTGAAGCCGAGTTGGCCAAGCAGATCAGTCGTCAGCAATTCGCCGAAGAGAACCCACTGCTTGGCAGCGTTGCTTCTGGAGCGGCCAGCATGTTGGCTGGCAACATCAATATCCCAACCGTGGCAGCTGACGTCTTTAACAAGACGGTGATTGACCCAGTGCTTCAGGTTGCAGGCTTCAAGCCAATGCAGCGCGTCGGCAATATGTTCGGCACTGAGTATCTGGACAAGGCGGCAAGCGACTTCATGCCTGCCATCGGCAAGAAGTCAATGACCGGTGCGTGGAATCGTGAAGAGTTCTCGCCATGGCTGATGTCCAAGTTGGCATCAAACTCACCACAGGTTGCGCAGCAATTGCTTGCTGCATTCTCGCCAGCTCTACGTGGCGGCATGCTGCTGTCCATGTCCGGAACTGCAGCCGGTCAAAGCTTCGCTCAGGGTGACGACTCACGTGTGGCCATGATGAAGGGCGCACTCGAGTACGCGACCGAGAAGCTACCGCTTGGCGTATTCGACAAGGTGGGCGACATCTTTAAGGGCATGCCAGTTCCCAAGCAGAACGCGATCTTGGCCATTGCAGGCCAACGTGTTTTGCAGGCTGGCGCTCAGGTCACCGCCAACACTTTGACCAACGCAATCGAGGAGACGGCTGCGCAATACGGCGGCAACGTGCTCGACAAGTATTTGCAAGGCAAGGACATCGACATCAACAAGGGCGTCGCTGAGTCTGCTTTGGTGGGCGGATTGACCGGCACGATGATGACGACGCCGCAGGTAGCCGCCACCCTTGGCGGGGCTAATGAGCGCCCATTTGAGCAACCCGCACCAGAGGTATCAACCGCTGAACAAATGGCTAAGGAGCGTGGTTTCCTGACGCCTCAGCGCCCCGCTACCCAGCTCACCAACTTCACCCCAGCCGACAGCCCTACAAAGGCCGCCGGTTTGGTGGACGTTGTTGTGCCTGTGCCGGTAGCAACCCCGTCGATAACCCCGTCCATAACTCCATTGGAAGGGGTTCAGATTAACCCCGAGACTGAGCAGCAGTTCGGTCTTGACAAACTACGACTGGGGACAACCAATGTCGGCGTACCAAGCACAGCTGGAACCACGAATGTACCTAGCGGTGCAGGCGGGGGCGTTGAAAATATCGGAGGCGTGGGCACTGCAGGACCTAGCGTATCTGGTGGGACCCAACCAAGTGCTGCTGCTACCACCGCAGCTCAGCTCGGCGGTGGACAGGTTGCAGCTGCTGGAGCAGCCAACGGCCAACAGCCTACCACTCTAAAGCAGGAATGGTATGGACGCCGCGGCGATGGCTACCTCACCAAGCCCGACGCCGAGCAGGCGTTGGCTGGACGTCAGCGCATGTTCCCAGACCTGCAGTGGCAGGTCGACCAATTACCCACCGGCAAGTACCGTCTTGCTGGCTATGAAGCTGCAACGCCAGAGGTGGCTCAGGCTGTTGTCGGCGAGAAGATCAACAAAGACTGGACCGCATTCTCACCAGAGTCTGGCAGCCTCGGCATCCCCCGCGCGGACATGCCACAAGTTAAGTCAGAGCATCGCGGTGCAATGGTCAACTTTCTCAATGCGCGCGGCATCACCAGCGAGCAAGAGTCCGTCGACCCGTCAACACTCAAGCCAACGCAGGCCGAGTTTTCTCCGGCAAAGGTTGAGATGGCCAAAGAGAATCGCGGCACTGACCGCGCAATTCTTGTGTCCTCTGACAACCGTGTGATCGACGGCCACCACCAGTGGATGGCCAAGCTTGAGAGCGGCGAACCCGTCAACGTCATCAGGCTCAACGCGCCAGCATCGGAGTTGATTGATGCCATCAAAGAATTCCCAAGTTCAACAACAGCAACAGGATCAAACCTTGGCACTCAAACCACTCAAGCCCAGCAAGCAGCGCAAGAAGGACAGCAAGCAATCACCCCAGCCATCGGCGCCGCTGCGCCCAATGTGCAAGGTGCTGGACTTGAAGGACTGAAGCTCGCGCCTCAAGCATCGATGCGCGTGATCAGCTCTGTGCGCAAGGCGTTGATCAAAGAGAACGTCGAGATCGCGCCAGTGCCACAGGTTGACATGAGTGAATCTCAAAAGGCAGCGAGTGCTGTTGCCCACATGCTTGGCAAGACGCTCACCGTGGTGCGCTACGAATCTGGTGACCAGTCGGCCATGCCCAACGGCATGATCGACAAGCTGGGTGGCAACAATATTTTTGTGGCCAGCGACACAGAGGATTCGCCATTGTTTGTGGTGATGCACGAAGCGCATCACGGCCTGCCGCAAGAGACTCGCACCAAGCTGAATGATGCGCTCAACTCTTTGTTCAAAGAAGAGATGCGTGGCGAGTTCGCTCGAGAGTTCAACTACACCGAAGACAAACTCGACGAAGAGATCCCCGCCTTCATGGTGCAGGCAATCTCAAAGCGTGCTGACTTTTGGGAACAGCTACGAGCCAAGATGGGCAACAAGGATTTTGCCGAGGTAGCAAAGCACATCCTGTCCAAGCTCAATGAGATCATCACAGGCGCACGCAAAGAGTACGGCGAAGACTTCGTCACCAAGTACATCAAAGACGTGGAGAAGGCTCGCGACTTGTTGACCACAGCCTATGCTGACGCGATCAACAACAAGGCTGCCGCCGAATCTGCCAAGCAGGTTGCGTCTGTCACTGGCCCTGTCACAAAAGATGAGGCCGTCATCGATGGCGTCATGTACTCCGCGCGCTCGCGCGACTTGGTGAAGCTGCCAACGATTGAGATCAAGGACCTGCTGGGCAAGCGAGTCATGGGCATCAAGGCTGACTTGACCGACGCGGGCGTGAGCTACACCGGCATCGACGGTAGCCAGCTCGAGTTCCCTATCGAGATGATGGGTGGCCCCAACTTTGTGGCGCTGCCAGCAAACGTGAAGAGCAATGTGGTGTGGGCTGTTCGTGGTGGCGCAACGCTGACCAAGATCATGAACGTGGTCAACAACAGTGACTACATCATTGTGCACGCCATGAATGGCAACAGCCACTTGACAAACGCAACCATCTCTCAAGCGTATGTGCAAACCGTTGAGGCTTACCTCAAAGACAAGCGCATCAGCGTGGAGAACTTGCGCGCGCTGGACAAGATCGTTCGCTCACCAGCAAACAAAAACTCGTTGCCAGATTTCGTTGGCTTCGAGTCACCCAACATCATCGAGTACATCGATGGCTTGTCGTTTGATCAGCGCGGTGCGTTGGCTAAGATCTTGGAAAAGAAAGAGGCGCAAATCCACGGTCTGCCAAACCTTGATCGCTTCCGTCGCGAGACCATTGACCCAGAGTACGCTGGCTACCGTCAAGGTGACGCCATGCTGGTGATCGAGGTCGACAAAAAGAACCCAACCGTCAAGCTCGGTGAAGAGGGCACGAAGATGCATCCCTCCTACCCGCTTGGCCTGCGTGGCAAGGTGGTGGGCAAGCTCGCCAAGGGTATCAACTACGAGCTGATCTACCGCGACTACTTCGAGAACAAGGTCCCAACACTTGGCAACAAAGAGGCCGGTGCGTGGTACGCATTCGACCGCGTGCTGCCAGTGCAAGAGATCACACCAGAGATCGCTGCATCTGTTTCAGAGGGTGGCTACAAAGCTATCAAGTCTGCACGACAGGCCGAGGCTTCACTCGCGTTGGCCAACAACAACTGGCTCGTGTCTGGCAAGACCAAGGCAGAGGGTGGCGTGTCGGTGCAAGAGTTCGTCGACGCACTCGCTGCGAACGAAGGCGCTGCTGCGCTGACCATGTACACGCCTGAGCAAGTCAAGGCTGGCATCAAGGACAAGAGCTTCAGCATCTACCAACTCGGCAAGCAAGGTGGCGACAAGGGCCTGCAAGTTTTCTTCGGTCTCAAGCGCGGCGCGCCTTGGTACAAGGACATGATCGACGGCGTCTCGGACAACGAGGTCGAGGTCGTGTCGGTCACCAACAACGAGACCGGTGCACAGGGTGTTGGAATTCCTGCTATCATCACAAAAGCTATACAAGAAGGTGCGACTATCTTGGATGCGTTCGCCGTCAAGAGCAAGCGCTTCCCTGATGGATTCTTGCCTGAGATGTACAGCCAATTCGGCTTCGAGACGATTGGTTCAATCCCATTCGACGAAAGCTTTTACGATGCCAACCAGATGGCTGACCTGAAAAAGTTTTGGGCAGACGGTGGCTGGAAAGAATCTGATGGCTACCCAGATGTGGTGGTCATGAAGTGGAAAGGTAATGATGATGAACGATCAACAGCAATTGAGCGATATGCAAGATCGGGTGCTACAGGTGTTTCCGGACGAGGTGTGGAAGACGTTCGCGCAGCAGCAGCAGAATCTCGCAAACAACGCAATGGATCGCGTGCTGAAAAAGGACGGGCCAAAGGCGCTAACGCTGGACAGGTTGGAGGGGATCAAGGAGTTGGTAACGCAGCACCTGTGGTCCGACGCGCTTACGACAGCATCCAAGAGCTTGCCAGCCTCAGCGATGGCGACATCCGAAACCTCGGACTCGACCCAGCTGAAGTCGCCAAGCTCAGAGATTCGATCAGCGGCATTCAATTCAGCAAGCGCGGACTCAATGAATCTGCCGGAGGACCCAGCGTTGGGCGCGATCCGAGCGGCGCAAGCGGCTCAATCAAAGTCGTCGGCGCAGTCCACTACGGAAAGCAAGCAGGGCTGAGCATGCTGTCTGGTACCAGCTCTGGTACTGGAATAAAAGGCGCCGAGCAACAACGCTTGGCCCAGCCCAATGTTGACCCACGCATCAAGCGTCGCGTCTACTTCTACCTGCCTATGGCGGGCGGCATTCCTCAAGCTGAAATCGGCTTGGGCACAAACGTCTACACCGCAAACCTGAGCAACCTGTACGACCCATCTTCTGGCGTGCTGAAAGTTCCATCGGAACCCAACGCATTCGAGTCGTTCATCCTTGACTCTGGCTACCGTGGCTACATCAACCGCGAGCAGGGCACTGCCGTGGTGTTGAACTCTGACGTCCCAGTCAAGGCTATTGGCAAGTCAACCGAGCAGGCGGTTGTGCCTCGCAAAGTTGAGCGCGTGGTGGCCGCCGTCAAGACCCGTGCAGAGGGTGATGAGCTGGTGCGCAAACCAACCAACGACGAGATGGCTGGCATCATCAAGGCTCGCCCCGCGTTGACCAAGGCTGCCCCGTCATTCAAGCTTGAGTTCGGTGAGGCTCGCGTCAAGGCCAGCGAATCAGCTGCCGCCGATGCTGCGTTGACTGATGCGGGTGCAAGCTTCCAGTTTGGCGGCCCAGCATTTAGCAACCGCTCAATTGGCCAGGCCTTGCAAGAGCGCATCAATGCCAACCCAGAGCAGGTCATCGGCGAGTACGAGAACCTCAAAGGCACAGACGGTGGTCGCATCTTGGATACCGACATGGTGCGCGAGCTGTCGCCTGAGTACCGTGCCGACAGATCTCGTGCAGCTGAGGTTCATGAGGCTGCCAGCGAGTTGACTCAGCTCATGTTCGAACAGCGCATGGCCGCCAACAAGGTTGGCGCTGTGGCGTTCATGGCTGGTGGCGGCGGCGCTGGCAAGTCAACTGCTGACGATCTCGTCGGAGACAAGCTAAAAAATGCTCACACAATTTTGGATGGCACGCTGTCCAGCTATGACAAGGCCAAGCGGAATGTGCAGCTTGCGCTTGATCATGGCAATAGCGTGCGCATTTATTACGTGTATCGTGAGCCTGTGGAGGCGCTTCGCAATGGTGTTCTCACAAGAGCAATGCGCACGGGTCGCACCGTCACCATCGATGCGTTGGTCAAGGGTCATGCTGGCTCTAGTAGTGTTGTAAGAAAACTACAAGATGAGTTCGGCGACAACCCATTGTTTGATCTTGTTGTGATCGATAACTCGCGCGGACAAGGCAACGCAAAGATCGTAGATCTGAAAGACATCACACCTGTGATACAATCAGGACTGAAAGAGAGGTTACAAAATGAGACAGAAAAGCTTTATCAAGAGGGACGCATCGGGGAAACTGTACGTCGAGCAACCACCGCCTCGTACCCTGACGCCACAAGAGATTCTGGAGCGGGATCGGATCGCGAAGGAAATAGACGAGGGAATCAGGGAGGCGTTCAAGGACGGGCTGGATCTGAGCAACTACAACTCTCGTTGACCAAGTTGTTCACGGACCTTCGCGGCGCTCGTGGCCTGAAGCTTGCCCGCGTGCAAGAGCAGGTGGAAAATAACCCGCTTAGCGCGGCAATCAAAAACGTCGAAGAGAACTTCTACGACATCGTCGGCCAGCTCGAAGAGGACGGCCTCATCAAAATCAATTGCAAGTAAGGAATCAAAATGGCAACCCGTAACTTTCTCAAGCCCGCCACCGAGGCGATCCTCAACAAGGCCGTTCACTCTGAGCTGTTCGCGTCCAACTTGTACAAGCACCTGTCGAATCACATGCAGCGCATGGGTTTCTTTGGCGCACAGAAGTTCTTCGCTGGCGAGAGTGCTGATGAGCTGACTCACTACCAGAAGCTGGCTGACTACATGAATGACCGCGGCTCAGTCGCCAACATCCCCATGGTCGAGGCGATGCGCGACAAACCAACAAGTCTGCTCGATGCAATTGAAGTTGCGTTCGACACAGAGGTTGAGCTGATGGAGAACTACGAAAAGTGGTACGACGAAGCTGACTGCATTACCCAGCAATTCCTGTTGCAGTTTCTCGAGATCCAACGCAAGAGCGTCGGCGAGTACGGCGACTTGCTCGCACGTCTTTCCTTGATTGGCGACGACAAGTGCGGCCTGATCATCATTGACCAAGAGCTTGGCGAATGAGCTGCACTTACAAGTTCAGCACCAAGGACGGGGAGCAGACCATCGTCGGCATGGCCGAGATGAAGGCTTTCCTCGTGTTGAATGGTGTCGACTCCATCATTGGTGGCGTTGACATTCAGATGAGTAAGCCATCTCTCAAGCTGTCTGAAGATGCAGAGATGCAACAGGTCTACCTTGAGCAGAAGGCCAAAGAGGCTGGCTTCAAAACCGTCGACGAGTTTGTTGATGGCGACTACGAGGGCTTCGTGAAGGCGGCAGCTGACTGGCGCTATGAGCATCCAGCCGAGATGATGGAGGCCAAGCGTGGTAAGAAAGCCGAGGGTCCAACTCAGGCAACGGGCAAGGCCACCAATGGGTGGCTGCTGGCGCGTGATGATCTTGGCAACTTCCGCTTTGGTGCTGGCGCCAAGGCATACCGCTATGCAGCCGACGTGGCCAACTCGGTGCTGGACTTGGTAAAGCTCAAGCCGATTAGCCAAGACCTGTCTCGCGCCATCCGCAAGATGAAGGTTGAGATTGAGAAGGCCCAGAACTTGACGGTCGATGTGGCCAGCAAGATGAAGGACCTGCCCGAGCAAGAGCGCCAGATGATCAGCGACATCATCGAGGGTGAACTCAAGCGCGGAGCTAAGCCACCAAAGCACATCCTCGAGCTGGCTGCATCCATGCAGTCCATCATGTCTGAGCAGTCGGCTGAGCTGGTGCGCTTGGGCATGCTGAGCGAAGATGCCGCGGGCCGCTGGGATGGCAAGTACCTGCCACGCTTCTACGAGTCAAGGCTCAAAGATGAAACCAAGGCCTGGATGAAAGCTGCCAAGGCGCTGTTTGCCCGCAAGAAAACAATGCAGGGTATCGGTGGATCTAGCCTCAAGGGCCGTGGCATTTTCCAGAACGTGCCAGTGGAAGACAAGCAAGCTTGGCTCGATGAGGGATGGGAGGAGCGCGACGCTGACTTCGACCCAGCCGTCGACACCGAGATCACCATGTGGCGTGACTACACCCGCGAAGAGCGCGACGACATGGGCGAGATCCGTGACGCCATGTTCCGCTTCGTCATGGGTTACAACAAGAGCCAGCGCGACATCGCACTTGGCCGCCTATATGAGAACCTGGCCAACACCGTGGCCATCAAGCACGAGGCCGAAGGCTACGTCGAGGTGCCCAACACAAAGGTCGAGGGGACCAACGTCAAGACCTACGGCAAGCTGGCTGGCAAGTTCGTACCAACCGAAGTGCTTGATCACCTGAGCGCCTTTGATTCATCCATGCAGGGCGACCTGATGAAGATGTACCTCAAGGGCCTGAGCATGTGGAAGGAAGGCAAGACGGTACTGAACCCAGTCTCACACGCCAACAACGTGCTGTCCAACCTGACCATGGCTCACTTCGCTGGCGTGTCCTATTGGGATGCTCACAAGTACGTGGGCGCGCTGCGTGACTTGGTCAAGGGTAACGCCATGATCGATGAGGCCAAAGACGCTGGCCTGTTCGGTGGCACGTTCAACAAGGCCGACCTACTCAACGACATGCCCGAGCAGCTCAAGGTTCTGGCCATGGCCAGCGAATCGAAGGCAGCCCAAGGCGTCGAGACCGTATGGAATGCCCTGTCATTCTGGCTGCGCAAGCCTGCAGGAAAGGCCTACGAGGCCGAAGATTTGTTCTTCCGATACCTGATATACCGCGATGCCCGTCAGCGCGGTCTAGACCCTGATGATGCGGTCGACTATGCCCAGAAGTACATCTTCACCTACGATGACTTGCCAAAGGGCGCACGCACGCTGCGCGACTTTGCGCTGCCGTTCTTCAGCTACACCTACAAGGTGGTCCCAACCCTAGCCCAGACTGCGCTCGAGCAGCCATGGCGCTATGCCGCACCGGCTGCCGCTCTGTACACGGTCAACGCCATGATGTACGCCATGGCCGCAAGCCTTGGTGGTGGCGACGACGAGGACTGGTGGGATGTGATTCGTCGTTACGTAACGGACGAAGAGTTCCGAAACAAGGCGCGTGAGCTTGAGAAGTACGAGCGCAGCAACCTGCCACCATGGATGAAGGGCGCCAGCTTCACGCTTGGCACACCCAAGGCTATCCGCATGGGCATGGACGACGTCACCAACCTGCCGTTGTTCTTGGACGTGAGCCGCATTTTCCCTGGCGGTGACTTGCTTGATGCCAACTCAAACTCTGGCGGCATTCCATTGCTCCAGCCCTTGACGCCAAGCAGCCCGATTCTCAACACGATCGGCGCCATGATCTGGAACAAAGACCCGTTCTTTGGGAAAGAGATTGTCGACAAGAACGACACCGGCGCAGAGGCCGCAGCAAAGCGAGGCAAGTGGTTGTGGACCCAGTTCGCACCCGCCGTGGCCATTGGCAACTACCACTGGGACCGAGCCATGAACGTGATTGCAAACGCAACCGGCGAACCTGTGCTCGGGTACACCGGCGTGGGCAAGGACGGCTTACCAGTCCAACCTAGCTTAGCCGCTGCGCAAACCATCGGCATCAAGATTCGACCAGTTGACTTGGACCTATCCGAGAAAATCAACAAGGCCGAAAGACAGAAGCTCATCCAAGGTTTGGACTCCGAGATCAAACGACTCAAACGACTTGAGAACAAGGGTGCTATCACACCTGAGAACGCAGAGCGTGAGCGTGAGTTCCAGAAGCTGAAGATGCAGCGACTCAAGGAAGGTCTGGATGTCGAGGGCAACCCGATAGACTAAAAGAAAAGGGACCCGAGGGTCCCTTTTTTTATACGTCCAACTTGTCTGCTATCCAGTCAAGAAGTCGCACCGCCCAATACTCGTAGCACAGGACGCACACCATGCTGATGAAAAAGCAGAGCACGTGGTACAGCGGATCTGGTGACTTGTTGACAAGCCAGTCGAACGTGGACCACATGATGCCGACACCAACAAAGAACATGACGAAGACAACATAGAGACCAACTCCCCACTTTGTCAGCGTGAACTTGATCTCTTTGGTCATACGAACTCAGACAGGTCAGGTGGTGTCCAGCCCTCTGGCTTACCGATCTTGCCACCCTCTAGGATGACAGGCTCGCCATCAACCAGCTTTGCTTCGTTGGACTCCAACACAGCTTGGTCGGCCATGGGTTTGTTGAAGCCGAGCAGGTGGGCCACGCCGTTGCCAGTCACCTCGCGATCACACAGCGAGTCGAGCGCGTCAATGCGTTCGCTCTCGTGAATGGTCGCCACATCTGCACCAGTCTTCAGAGCTGTGGCCACTCGCTTCAAACCACGAATTGCTTCGCGCAATAGCGTCGCGTTTCCATCGCTTGAGAGGGTCAAGCATTCGAGGAACTCGACCTCCTCTTCAATGTCGCAACCGATCTGCAAGGATGCAGTTTCAACCGACGGCACTTTGCCGCATGCTGTCAGCCAGTCCGCTGTGCGGTGGTAGTTATTGTCCATTGTTCATTTCTCCTTGTTCATTGACCATTTGCCCCATCATGGATGCGGTCATGTTTACCATTGTGACGGCCATGTTATGGGCGCCGCTAATTGGGCTTCCGCCCTCCTCACCAAAGTTGATGTCGATCGTCACCGTACCATCATCTTGATCTTCCAAAGTCACGATTGCTTTACTCATGCCGTATCTCCACCTTCGTTGATTGCTTCTTGTACCACCTTATCAATCTCCTTTGATCGAGCGCGGCACGCCTCCTTTGCGTGTTGTGGCACGGCTGGATCAAGCGCCATGCCGAGGCAGAAGTTTGATGCATTCTCGAGGTGTTGAATTAACTCATCCCGCGTCATGCCTCACCACCTTCTGTGTCTTCAGATTTTTTACGTTGCCACTTCGGCAGCACTGGGTACATCTTGCCGTCGTGATCGATGAGCATTGGCTCTTCCAACTCATCGCGACGAACGACCTTGCAGTCGTGGATCAGGTCAGGCTCCATGCCTTCGTCAGCACCCAGCTCAAGGCGCAACTCTTCCAACCACCAATGCGGCGCAGCAATGATTGGCAAAGGCGTCTCGCACCACTTGTCTGGATCGATCTGTTCTTTCAAGATCTGTAGGGCAGCACCTACGTTGAACACTGCGTGGGCGTTACTCATTCAAGGATCACCCAGTCTTCGCTGAGCATGTCGCTCTGTGATGCGAGCCAGCCCATCAAGATCTCACCAGTGGCAACCTTCATGGTGATGCATGGCAACACGGTGGCAGCACCACCCAAAGAGTCAGCGTACTCGCGATTGTTCTGTGACCAAAAGCCTGACGAGGAAACTTCGCGAGTCTCACCGCAGCTAAGCGACAGCCACATGTCTTTACCGTTCCAGCCTGCGCGAGCGATGCGCTTGCCATCCTTCAAAGCCTCGAGCGCCAAGCTGAATGACAGGGCGTCAGATTGACGGTAGGCTTTTTCGAATTGCTCTTTGGGTGACCAGCTCACGTAGCCCTCGAACTTGTCAGTGTTGGGTTTGCCGCCGTCAAGGTATTCAACAAGGTAACCCTCATCATTACCGTCCTCATTCTCTGGCAATTCCCAGCCACGGAAGTCGTTGTACTTCTGGCGGTTCATTGGCTCAGCGTTGATGATCTTCGTGCCGATATAGCGTTGCATCTTCGTTCTCCAGTTGGTTAAAAATTACTTGCCGTCACGCTCATAGATCGCACCACGAATGTAGTTGCACGCATCCAAGAGTTCTTCGTAAAGGTCCTGCATCATATCACGTCCGTTATGTGGTTGAAGCGGTGTGCCGTATCGTTGTTGGCCAAGCAGTTTACGGGCGAGCATGTCCTGCATGACGAGGTCTTGAATGGCTGGCTTGTTGTTTGGCTTGGGTAACTGTTGGTCGCCTTCGCGCTGCGGCTTCTGGTTTGACTGCATCGGTGGATAGCACATTTGACCAACTCTGCATTCGTTGGTTTTGCAATCGCAATTGGGCCAAACACATGGTTTATTTTCTTGCATTGTTTTTTCCTTTATCAGAATGGGATGGAATCCCAATTCCACTCATCGCAGCCAACTTGCTGCACCTCGGGCGGTGGGGTTGCGTTGAACTGTGTGCACTGACCCTGCTGAAAATTTAAGCAGTCGTTGCATGACTTTCTCTTGATCACTTCCTGCCAGAACTCCATCTCTCGACGGGCCACATTGATCTTGACTTGTATCTCTACTGGTTTCATTGCACTGCCACCAAGGCTGAGCGAAGCTCAGTTTCCTTGGCGCCTTTCTTGTCGATTAGCTTGACGGCTTTTTTGTAAGACTCCTTGTAGTCTCGAACCGCCTGCACTGATGCGCTATTGATTCGAGCTGGCACTCGCTTTGTCGCCTCGCGCAATTGGTTGCGTAGGTTTTCAATTACTTTTGGGTCATCCATTTTTTAACTCCAGTTATAAGAAAGAATTGATGGGTACTTCTCTTTGCTCACGGTCAAGCCTGTTGGCTTGCGCAAAATTGACTCGCTATAGTTGAGCCACTCGAGGGCGTCGTGTGTGCTGCTTGGGATCGCATCGATGGTCGCGCGCTGACGCCACCACGACTCAGCTTTCCTGCGGGCGTAGCCTTCGTGAGACAGGCACACCCACTCGCTGGCCACTCGCATGAGGCCGCTGTAATACTCGACGCGCAGGCTGTCTGGCTTGTCCTCTTTTTGATGCAGCTTATAGGCGACTCGATCTACGGCAACCGCATTGAACATGGTCTCCTTCTGCGAGCTGAGCACCGGTGCTGCGCTTGCCTCTGAGCCGTGGGTGATGCGCTCTGGTGGCGGGAATATGTGGCCGCACTCCAAGCACTCGGGTGCGCTGGCTGGGTTTGGGTTGCCGCAGTTGGGGCAGATCTTGGTGGGCGCCACACCCTTCTTCCCACCGCTTGGCACACGGCCCTTGATCTCGTCAACCGGTCCGAGGGTGACGATGGTGTCGGTGAAGTCTGCGATCAAGGCATCGGTCTTGCCCTCGGCTGTGCGCAGGGCGCGACCCAAGATCTGAACGTAAAGCACCGGCGATTTGGTGGCGCGCAGCAGGACAAGGAAGTCGATGTCACGCACGTTGAACCCAGTGGTCAGCACCGACACGTTGACAAGGCAGCGAAGCTCACCGCGACGGTATGCCGCAATGGCCCCGTCACGCTGCGCAGAAGGCGTGTCTCCGGTCACTACTGCCGTAGGTATTCCCCGCTCAATTAAGGCTGCGCAAACGTGCTCTGCGTGGGCCACGTTGACCGCAAACACCAGCCACTTCTTTCGGGGTGCACCCATCTCCACGATCTCGTCGCAGGCTGCCTGCACCAGCTCGTCCTTGTCGGTCAACTTGGCCAGGTCTTGGAGGTTGTAGTCACCGGCTACGGTGCGCGCCTCGCTGACATCGATGTGGGTCTTGGTCTCAATGGTGGTGAGTGGTGACAGGAAGCCAAGGTCGAGCAGCTCGCGGATGGTTACCCGAGTGCACACGTTGGTGAACAACGGCTCCTCACCGCAGGTAAGCCAAGCACCGTTGCCGCGAAACGGCGTGCCCGTCAAGCCAACGACGCGGGCTGGGCTGCCGTACTTGCGCAGGTCACCGATGAAACTGCGCCACATGCCGGTGTCTTTAGGGTTGATGCCATGGCACTCGTCTGCCAAGATGAGATCGATACGACCCATGAGGTGGGCCTGTTTGTAGATCGATCCGATCGTGGCGTAAGTCAGGTCGTAGCCAAGCTGCTTGCTCTTGACCGCGGCAGAGTAAACCCCAGCGCGCGCCTCTGGCCACACCGAGTACAGCTCCTCGACGTTCTGAACGAGCAGCTCTTTGCTTGGCACGATCACCACAATGCGCGTGCCTGGATACTCAGTCATGGCACGCTGAGCGATCATGGCCACCATCATTGACTTACCCGCACCGACGCAAGCTTCAATGATTGGGTTGCCATCTGGGTGCTTCTCAAAGAAGGTCCATAGGTCGTCGACCACGCGTGACTGGTACGGGCGCGGGACAAGCATTAGAGATCTACCTTGAAATTTCTGCGCATCCCGTCGCTTTGACCATCGGTGTAGGCGCGGTAAAGCAGATTCACCAACTCGTCGTAGCTAAGTGCGACGCATGTAACCTTGGTGGCCATACCTTCTGGCTCGTTATAAGTCTTGATTTGTGCGCGATCCATCAACTGGCCGACAAACTTGTGGCAGATCTGGTCGGCAGCCTTGAGTATCAGTTGCCGCTTGATCTCATCCTCACTGTCGCGGCTCTGATATAGCGACTGCCACGTGTTGATTTGGTTGTATTGAAAGAGCGGAACTTCTGCGGCAATCTTTCTAACTTCAATCGGGTAATTCATCACTTCACCACCGTTCCACTCACGCCTTGCGCCTGCAAGTCAAGCTTCAGCTTGGCTACGTCGCCAAGCAGCAGTTTGTTTTCCAAGTCACGGATCTCTTGCGAATCGAGCGAGGTCAGGCGCTCGCCGTTGGCAAACGTCTGGCCAGTGGCCTTGGTTGTATATACAACGTCGCCGTCCACGAAGTCGGTCATGGTGGCGAAGTTGTCCAGCAGGATCGGGATGTAGCGATGGTTGGTGCAACCCTCGCGCTGCACCTCGAGCGGCAGGTCGAACTTGTGGTGCGCGCAGGACCAGCGTGCATCTCCATCAGGCTCAGCGGTTGAGTGTGCGCACGTGCGGCAGTTGACTGCCGGCGCCATCTCGCCATGGCAGTGGGCGTGGAAGTCGCACATCTTGCAAGTGAACCAGCTCGGGTCATTGCTGCACTTGAGTGGCGGCTCATTCGAGAAGATGACACGCTCAGCACGCGCCTTCAGTTTGGCGAACTCGTTCACATCGAAGTGGACCCACTCCGTGTAGATCTCATCCGTCTCTTTGCAGATGCAGGTGTACATTGCTCGGTCCATGTTGGTGTATCCGCAATAGGTCATCATTTGCGAATAGTGCAGCGGCTTAGCCTTTTGGACACCGTTTTTTTGCAGCTCACGAAAGCCCTTGGTGTTGCTAGTCTTGCACTCCCATACCGCCCAAGTTTTTGGACCCTCTGGAAAACCTTTTCCAGCGCCATCCATTGATCCACCGAAGTGCTTGCCAAGATCTTCGACTTTCCACTGTTTACCATCTGGGGTTTCCGTGTGAAGTTCCACCCCGATGCGACGCAAGTTCTTCGCCATCCGCTCTTCTGCAAGTTGGCCGGTTTCGAAAAGTCGAAGCATGCGACCTTCAAATTTTTTTGCATCCACCCATCTGAATGTGAGCCACAAAAATCGCTCACATGCATGTCCGATCAATGAGGCTCCGAGGTGTGGGCGATTTCCGTTCTCAGCATCCTCTTCGTATGCCGCATAAATCATGCTTGCTGTTGCGTGAATCGGTTCTGGTAGCTTAGCCATTGATATTTCTCCAAGATTTTCCAGACCAGATATTCCTGACGACATGCCAAGAAACGCCAAGATTTTTAGCAACATCTTTGGCGGTCGCAGTCCCTTTTGCATGTTTAATTTTCACTGCCAGCTCTTCATCAATTGTTGCTTTCGGATGCTTTGATCCGGTAAATACATCAACCTTCGCGGCTGAAAGCTTCGCCCGAGTCTCTGCTGAGTGCTTTCGACCAAACATTGGGTTCTTTTCCCCAGAATTATTTCGTGAAGCAATAGCAGATAGTTTTGCGCGAGACTCATCATTCCACTTATATCCAGAGTTGCCTTCGCCGCCAATTGTTTTGTTGACAATATCAACACCCATGTTGCGCATGGTGTCAATTAAAAACACTTCATGATTGTGTGCTTCTTTTTCGGTTTCCCACTGAGCAAGAATGTGAACTTCATAACCATGCTTATTTGCAACATTTGACCAGTGGGCGCCACGCTTGCTGCGTCTGTTATCCCAAGCCCTGCGAGCAGAACCTTTTCCAATGTAAAAAGGTTTCCCCGTATCGTTCCTTGTGTGCATGTATGTGTAGTAGGGCAGTGCTGCCATGTTGTTCTCCGTCTTGTTGCAAATTTGAGGTGGCTGGTACTGATCTCCAGCTTTGCTGTCCCAGATGCCTTGCGGCACTCACGGCTTCGTCGCTTCTCAGCATGGGTCCACCCTAATCCATCAGTCCCTTGCCGTGTCTGAGCATAGGTTTAGGTAGTAGCCCTGCGCATCAGTCTGCGCATTCACCTCAAATTTGCAGGCTCCCCGAAGGGAGCCACCGATTACTCGGCTGTCTGAGTTGTTGGCACTTCAGCGCCAGCGACTTCGATCTTCACACCGTCTTGCATTGCTGCGACGAGAGTGCGTTGGCTTGCTACTTCAACGTGGAACAAGCCTTCTGCCACATGGCGCAAGGCTGCATTCTTTGTTGCCGCCTCGACCAAGTGAAAGCCATTGCCAATGTTTGATTGGACTGAGTAGATACGAGTTGTCATTCTGTTTTTCCTTCGGGTTGTTGAGAGAGTTGGAGAGATTTGATTTGCATCAGTTGGAACTGATACTGCGCCTCAATCTCTTGGTAGACGCCGTCGCTTTGTTCGCGAGGCATCTTGTTCAAAGCAGCCAACACTAGCTCGACGCCAGCGGGGACCATCTTGATATTGATGATTGGTGGCTTGTTCATTTGAGACTCGCTTGATAACGCTTCTCTGCAAGCAGGTAACCTTCGAGTGGCCGCATGTGGTCAATGGCTTTCTCAAAGGCGTACTTCTCACCAGTCGCCTTGTTGTACTGAGCAGGGTCTACGCATGCACTTGTGCCGAGAATCGTGTGACCGTTCTCGAGCGTGAGCATGCACAACGTGGTGGTGGTATCACCCAGCACCGTGTACTCAGCCTTCTTGATCTTGGCCAGCATGCTTTCCATGGTCACGCGTACTGGCAAGGTGTCTTGATTTTCTGTCATGGTTTTCTTTCAAAGGTGGGCGGCGTACTCGGCCCATCCGAATACTGCTGTAGCTGCCGCCCGTTGTTGGTGAGGTCTACTCGCTGCACTGTGGTCGTGTTTTTCCGATATTGTCCGAACCGAAGTTCTAGCGTTGTCATCGGGGAATCCAGCCCCTCGGATCGCTCTATCACGACTGAACGCCTCAAACTGCACAGCATCCGCTTTCGACCTCGTCAATTACTTCTTAGCCCAAGGAGGGGCTGAGCCTGCGGGTGCCGCCGCTGCTGGCGCGGCTGCCGTGTTTGCTGCCGCTGAGAATGGGCGAGGAACGGTGCTAGGTGGCATTGCTGCACCACCAGAAGCTGCGCCATCGACAGGCTTAAAGCCAGCAATTTCATTTTGATCTTCATACTGTGGGTCATCAGACTTGCGGATCTTCACGCGGATTTGGACAGGCTTGTTGTGCAGCTCGACGGTGTCTTGCATTTGCACGATACCGATTGAATCACACAGCTCGCGCAGCTGTTGTTGAGCAATGGTCTCTGCCTTGGGGTTGGTGTGCTGAATGTTCAAGCGTGCCCACACTTTGCGGCCACGACCTTGGTCAGACAAGATGTCGAACGTCATCTTCAATGCTTGGCCGTTTCCAGAGTTGAGGGCCACAATGTCTGACTCAGATACCTGAGCAATGTACCAGCCCGCGGGCAGGAGTTCGTAGTTGTTTTCGCGTTTCTCAACGCTGCCTGTATTGAAATTAAAGCGTGCCATTTGGGTGTCCTTTCTAGGGATTAGTTGGCTGAGGTTGATTTGACTTTCGCAGCGATTGCTGACAGGTCGGGGGACTCGAACATCTCAAGACTGCCTGAGCGGTCTTTAGCTTCGTAGTTATAGTCGCGGCTCGTTTGCAGCCAGCGTGTTGGGTTGCCGTCGCCATCCTTCTCAACGCGAAGGGCGAAAACAAAATCAAAGAAGTAGCCGACGCCCTGCTTGAGCATGTTGCCAGGCATAGCAGGGTAGTACAGCATCGCGCCGGTCTGCTCGTCCTTGGTGCGCTCTTGCTTGCAAGAGAACATCACGTTGCGTGCGGGCATGTCGCGGAATGCGCGGATCAGGTCGGTCATCTTCTCGGCCAGTGCACCGTATGCTTGGCGAGGATCTTTGGCCGCCTTCTTCTCGTGGTTGAGCACTACCTCAGCAATCTCGCTGATCGAGTCCAAGCAGATCCATTTGAACGCTTGACCTTCGGGTGTGTTGGCCACAAAGTCATAGGCTTCGTACAACTGGTCGAGTGTCTTGACCTCGATCACTGGAATGTCCAAGTGACGCAGTGACAACAAGCCAGACTCGGCGCTGATGATGATGGTGGACTCACCAGTCGTGCCGCAAAGTGTTGTCTTGCCTGCGCCAGCTGGACCGTGAACCAAGAACTTCAAGCCGCTGATTTCGGCAGCTTGCTTGGTAGATGAAAGAACGATTGCCATTAAGGTCTCCTGTTAAAAATTATTTACCATTGACGAGCGCCATGACGTCTTCGCTTGCGCCAACAAGGAATTGCTGGGCGTAGGCTTGACGCGCATTGGTTCGGTATGCACCGGCCAGTTTTTTCTCAATCTCTTTGTTTCGAGACAGGTTGTTTGCGTAGTTGTCGAAGTTGACTTTGCAGACAATCCAACGATATGCAACGCTGGAGTTTGGTTCGATCTCCAAGTCCTCGTCAACTCGCACCACAGTTGCAAGTTTGTAGTTGTCGTCAGATCCACTTGGCACAATGACCGTGTCACCAACTTCAATTCCAGACTCGCTACTCACATAGGTGTACGCCTTCGTTTGATTGAAGCCGTCACCGAATACAACGCCGATTGTTTTTGTATCTTGGCGCAAGATAGCTGCAATATTTTTGTCCATGCTTATCCCCTTAGATCATTTCGATTTTGATGGTGGGCGAAGCTGGCTTGGACTCAAAGAACTTTGAGACCGCGACCAAGTCATTGCCCTCGAATTTACGCAGTGCTGTCACGCTGACATCTGCGCTCCACTTGAATGCAGCACGCTGCTCTTCAGAGAGATATTCCCAACGCTCTTGCAGAGCCTCGGTGTCCACTTTGCGTGTGACCTTGTATGTGACTGTGACCTTGGCGCCAATGTCTGGCAGCTTCATGGACTCAGTACCCTCGGCCTTGCCGGTGGAAAGTTGTAGGGAGATTTGCTCGTCAAGCTCGCGGCGCTTAGCCACGGCTGCGTCCTCTTCACGCTTGGCTGCAATGCGTGCAGCAACGAGGTCTTGAATTGTTTTCATGATGTGTCCTTCTGGAGTGGTTAAAAAAACTTGCCGTCTTGGGAAAAGTATATCACAGTTTTTATACAGGTACAAACTTTTCGAAATTAAATTTACCGTAGCGTTCTGGATGTGGGCCAAGCACCCAGCCGCTGGTCGTGCCCTGTTGGTTGATGGCGATGCAGTCCTGTTGCAGTAGGCGACACAGCTCGTTGATGTCGTCAGCAAAGCTCAGTGACATAGCGTCGATGTCGACTGCCACCAAGATGTTTTGCTGGTACTCAAGCGTGCCGTCGTCGCGCTCGACTTGATGGTCAAAGCGTCTGGCCCTGTAGTACCCAATGTTGCGACCGATAAAGTCAAGGGCTTGGTTGGCACGGATCTCACAGTCCCTGATGCTGTTGCGAGCACCACGAACGTCTAGGCGAATGTTCATCTCGATGCGCATGTCAATCCCCCAAGTTCATGGCGACCGTGCCGCACTTGTTGCCATTGAGATCGCGAACGATTGTTGGGGTCTGGCCCTCCTCGATTCGAATTGCCAGCTCACGCAGGATGCGAGCGATCTCCTCGCGTGGACCTTCGTCCACGAATGCGGCGCCGCCGCTGCTGATTTCGATTGTGATCATTTTTTATCCCCCACGTTGACAACGATCAAGCGACCAGCCTTCTTGAGCGCGTTCATCTGCTCAACCAAGCCGACTGGGCCAGCAGGCTCGTCGTCGTCGATGGTCCATGGTGCTGTGTCGTAGCCTGGCAACTTGTTGACTGACCAGCTCTCGAATGTATCGAGGAATGCCTTGGCTTCGCTCGAGTCCCACTCGTTGAACTCGCAACTCTGGTAGGCCAAGCTGTTAGCGAGCTTGATGGTGGCGATCACTGGAAGCAGTGGTGCGTCAATCGCGTAAACGATTTCGCGTGGAAGCTCATTCAACTTGTAGCGTGCATTGACGCTGTCGTAGTTGGCGCAGAGAAGCATCTCTGCCATCTCCTGCTCCATGCCCGCAACGCGGCGCATCATTCCTGCGTAGCGGTAGGTCAAGCCCATGCGACTGGCGGCACGGACGATGGCGTTGATCTGAGTATTTGAAACGATGAATGCTGACATGATGATCTCCTGATTCGTCCCAGAATCTGCTGGGCCAGTGAAGTTATTGTATCACAGATATTATAGCTCTGCCATTGCGTCGGCGTACTCAACACCCATGGCATCGGCCACGAAGTCGTAGCTGCCTTTGGTCCCTGCCTTGACGTCGTCGCGGCTGGGAATCACGTTGCCGTAGTAGTCACGAGCGCGGGACTTGCCAAGCAAACAGCAGCCAGAGTTGATGGCTTCCATCATGGTGCGACCGTAGCTACCTTGCAGACCCCACATGCCGCTGTTGATTGCGTTCTGGATCGAGGCGTAGTATTCGTCAGCGCCGCAGTCGTTGGATTCAATGTTGTCGATGTCGTTTAAGTTGAACATGGTGTGCTCCTGATTAGTTAAGGCTGAAAGTAAATTCGTTTTTGTAGTTCTGTTGCGCGCGATTCATGCTCGCAACAAAACGATTGGCTTGATCTTGATTGAGACCACCGTCGGCGATGATCGACTCTGGGGCGCCAATGAAGCGAGCGTCTGACTCGTTGAAGTTATTGGACCAAGTCTCACCAGTCTGGTTGCACTTGATTTGGTATGTGGTGTACATGCGCATGGTTCGCTCCGATTAGATTGCGAGTTCGGGGGTTGCAACGCAGACTTGGTAGCCAGCTTGCTTGATCAGCTTGAGAGCCTGAGATGTCAGGGTCTTGGTGCCTGCCAATGCAGCGAAGAATTTTGCTTGTTCGCAGACTGGATATACGGTTTGAACGCCGTACACGTTTTTGACTTCTACTAGGATTTGCATTTTGTGTGTCCTTCTGGAGTGCCCCAGAACCGCTGGGGGCGGGAAGCTTTTTCTGCTTCGTTGAACTCAGTGTATCACAGTTGTGAAGTCATACAAGAATTATTTTTGCAGGTGTTGTTTTTTCACACTCAATCCTTTGAAATTGGAATGCACACAGCTCGCTCGCTCATGCGCATCTCTTTTGGAATAGCCCGCACACACTCGCCTCGCGAGTTGTAGGGGATTGTGTACTGTGGCTCGCAACTACGCGAGCACAGCATGAATACAAGTGCCCACGTCGCTGTCATACAACGTCCGTCAGTGTTGGCACTTGCGTTGACTTTGCGATGTGCGCAGTCAGTCGGCGAATGCGGTCTTGGTTGTACTCGACCATGCGAGATGAGTAGTCCTTGGCGGTCTGCATTTGAAGCAACTCACGCTTGGCCTGCTCCAACTCTGTGAGCGCCATCATCTCTGCACTGGGCATGCGGAACGATGCCTTGATGAACTCGATTACTTTGCTGATGAATTTCATGGTTTTTCCTTTGGTTAAAAAATTAAAATGATGCGCCCGAAATTTTTATTGGTCGGGACTTCTTGGTCTTGTGGTCCTTGTCGATGATGTCCATCGCCATCTCCATGTCGCGCACAGTTGTTTGATCAAGCTGTGCGTCGTGGATCTCCATTACAAGGTTCATCGCTACCAGCTCTGACGCCTTGAGAATAAATTTTCCTGAGTCAATACCTCGCCTAGCAACCTCGAGCAAGGCGTCTTGACCTGCACGGATCTCCGTCGACCAGTCTTGGCCAAGCTCTGGGCGAAGGCGCTTGTACCCCTCAGTCATGTTGAACGCCCCGATAAGCGTGTCAATGTCTTCCTTGGTAGCCACCCCTCGGCGAAGCTTGTCCATGGCGTCGTGGTTGCGTGTACGCAGCACAATGGTGTACGACACATCGTTCATTGGCTTGAGGCCGGACACAACCCAAGACACTGGGTCGTGGAGCTGCTTCTTTGGCCGGTACTTGCTGCGCTTTCTCATTCTTTTTCGAGCGGCACATCGCGCCACTCGCCTCGCGTCATTGGGTACTCGATGTCGTATGCAAACCATTGCTGCAAAACTCGAATGGTCACACCAATGTCTCCTCCATTTCCGTCTTTCGAGATTTTTTTGAACCGCTCAACAAAGCGCAGGCGTGGTGTCGGGTTCATTGCATGACCCTTTCCATTGCTTGGCTCATCAGTGTTGTGTACAGGCAACCGGCTGTCGACATCTTCAAATATTTGGTGCGTCGGTTCTTGCCCTCGTGCTCGTGCTGGATGAGGCCAAGCTCTAGCAGTTCGTCCAGCTTGCGGTGCAGGGTAGCGGGCGATGCAATTTGTGACTGATTCATGGCGGCAGTCACTGGCATTGGATGGCCGAGGCCATCGTGCAAACAGATCAGCTCGAACAGTGCGTGCGCTGTTGCGTCAGTTGGCTTTGGGATACCAACGGACTCGTTCAGGAATTTTATGTAGGCATTCATAGTGGTGCGTCCTCGTAGTTGTCAGGGTTAAATTTCGGTGGGTTGTTGCGCTTCGGTGAAGGCAGCGGGTGAGTTGGGAATGGCCAAGTCTTCATGTTGTTCGTCCTCAAATTCAAATTTTTCGTGTTGCTCAATTGCTCTAACCCATCGACCGATGTAGCTCTTGAGCATGTTGCGTCGCTCGTCGTCAAACAGCATGTCGCTGCTGAACACTGATGCGTCAATACCTTCGCAGTTGTTTTCTAAGTGTTTCATGATGTCGCTCCTGATTTCAAAAACTTGACGAGGCGATCAATGCCACGTCGCTTGTTGCGTGTACCTCGAACCCACCACAACCCAGTGCTTGGCCAATAGTCAATTGGTTGGTTACCCTTCATCAAGACTAGGTGCACGCCGTGGTTGTGGGATGTGAAGGCAAAGCCCTCACGCTCGAGTCTGGATGTGGATGCAGCCATGTTGGATCGTCTCTTGGCTTGCTTCATCTCACGAAAGGCAGCCCATGTTTCACCCATCTCGCTCATAGCTCACCTGCCGCACGTTGCTCGTGGTACTTGCGACCAAGATCAAGCAAGACCTTGGCATCAGCCACTTCCATCTCGTTGTGCTCAGCGAACTTCTCGATGGTGAGGTAGTTGTTGAAGTAGTCGAGGAACAAGTCCGCGAGTGCAATTTTCATTTTCATATCAGCTCCTTGCATAGCCCCACTCGGGCATAGTCCAGCCAGACATCTTGCCCAGCATGTCGAGGTCTAATTGACTGCGCTTGACCTCACCGCGTAAGTAACCTTTGTACAGATCCATCTGCTCAAGCCAGTAGGCCTTCATGGCCTCGCTGCCTTTGTTGGGGAATGGTGTGCCCGCATACATGTTGATGCGCTCTTGGATGTACTGAATCATGTTTGGCTCTTGCATAATGTTCTCCTGTTGATCAAAGTATATCACACTTGTGAAGTTAACGCACGACTCGGCAAAGGCGCATCGACTGTGCGCGCATGCGGCGGTCATAGCGGTCCTTGCAGTCAATGGCACGTGTGCGATCTGTGAACACTTCGCAGCCACCAACCTCCTCCCAACGATCGCTGGCGTCGTCAGCCTGCTCTTGGGTGGCAAAGGTCTGTTGGCTAATCTGGTTAGCTCGGTCAATGATGTAGATGGTGTACATGGTTATCCCTTTACTGTTGCTTGATGGTGCGGAAGATTTCAGAACGACGCTCTTGGTAGTTTTGATAGCCACGGTTTTTCATTTCAGTGGCCAAGCGTGTTTGGTCTCGTGTGCTCATCTCGTTGCGGCAGTAGCTGCGCAATAGATCGATTTCGCTCTGAGCTTGCATCAAGGCTTCTAGTAAAGTGATTTCGTTGTTTGTCATTTTGGACTCCTGTCGTGACCAGTTACGCTGGCTCGTTGAAAAAAGTATAACAGCATTTATAGGTTGTCACAAGAATAATTTAAAAATATTTTCATCTGTGATGTGGTTCACAGGTGCTATACTCGAGGCCATCTACATCCAACCAGAGAAAAGACAATGACATTCGCACAACTTATTAAGCACTTCAAGACCCAAGTTGCGGCAGCCAAGGCTCTTGGTTGCACCCAGCCTTGCGTTTCTAATTGGCAGAAGCGCGGCATCCCAGCGATGCAGCAAGTCAAGATCAACAAGGTGACCAAGGGCGCACTGAAGATCGACAAGGGCATCCTTTAAACTTTTAGGTCGGGCCACAGGGTGGCCACCTTCGTGCCAGTTCGTCTTGCTGGCCGTGGCCCGATCACCTTCTCTTCAAGACGTCAAAGCAAGACGATGACAACAGACAACAACGAATCAAAACTCTCTGACCTCCAAAAGTCCCAGATAGAGCACGCGTTCGCCTACATGCAGCGCGGCTGGTCATTGGTGATGATGCCAATGAAGACCAAGGGTCCCAACTACCCCGGCTGGAATAGTCCATCCGAGCTGATCAACACCCCAGAGCGCGCGGTATTGAAGCTCAGCCAAGGCCCACAGAACATGGGATTGGTGCACCAACCCAGCGGAACCTGCGCGCTCGACGTGGATGACGAGGCATGGTCTCGTCACATCATGGAGGAGCTTGGCATCGACTACGACGCCATCATCGAGCAGGGCATGCGCATTCGCAGCAAGGACAATCGCGACAAGGTTATCTTCGTCGGCGCCCCTTCTGACTTGCCGCTGCTCAAGATCAGTTGGCCCAAGAAGGATGCGAAGTCCCCAGTCGATCGCTTCACCATCATCGAGTTTCGTGCTGGCCCAAACCAAGACGTGCTGCCACCCAGTCAGCACCCTGATGGGCACAACTACACGTGGACCGAGGGCAAGGCGCCATGGGACTTTGAAGAGATGCCCACCATGCCAGCGATATTGCTGGACCTGTGGCGTCAGCTGGCTGATCGCTCAAGCGGGCTGCGCGAGGAGATCGACAACATGTGCCCATGGAAGACGATGCACTCTGGCAAGCGTTACGCTCAGCAGAGTCGCACCGTCAACCCTGAGCACAACGATGTGATCGGCGCGTACAACAAGGCCGTGAGCTTGGAAGACCAGTTGACGCAGGCTGGCTACCGCAAGAAGGGCAAGCGTTGGCTCGCGCCCAGCTCAAGCACCAGGATCCCTGGCGTCGTGGTGTTCTTGGATCAAGAGCAGCAAAAGTGCTACTCACACCATGGCAGCGACCCGCTGGCTGATGGGTATGCGCACGACGCCTTCGATCTGATGTGCACCCTGCAGCACAACGGTGACATCAAGGCGGCACTCGACGAGGCGGCTAAGCTGGTGGGCATTGAGCGCCACGCACCAAAGCGCAAGCCCGACGTGGTGATTGACCTCGACGCGGCCCTCGCTGCACAGGCCAAGCGTAAGGCTGCGGCTCAACCCATCCCAGTGCTCGAGCGCAGCACCACACCCATCACCTCGACGACCATCATCATCGATGAGGAGCGTGACCTGCCTGTGCTTAAAAAAGAGGCAGCCAACTCGGATGAGTTGGCCTACGACGTGCCGGACTACCCGCGTCACCTGCTTCAAACTGGCGGCATTGTGCAAGAGATCATGGAGTGGATCTTGCAAACGGCCCAGAAGCCTCAGCCCATCCTCGCCCTAGCTGGCGCACTGAGCGTGGTGGGCACTGTGCTTGGCCGCAAGGTGGCTACGAGCACTGGCCTGCGCACCAACTACTACCTCGTCGGCGTGGCGGGCACGTCCGCTGGCAAAGACCATGCACGCAAGTGCGTCAAGGTGCTGATGACCGCGGCTGGACTCAACGACCTGCTCGGCGGTGAAGAGCTCGCCTCCGGTCAGGGTCTTCTGGCACGCACCGCGGCGCACCCCAACACCCTGTTCCAGATCGACGAGCTCGGGCTGCTGCTCAAGGCTGTGGCCACCAAAGGCTCCGGCCCGCACCTCGCATCGATCATTACCAGTTTGATGAAACTCTTCAGCTCTGCGGGCACGGTCTACAACGGCACAGAGTACGCGGACCAAAAGAACCGCAGCCGCGTGGACATTGCGTACCCTTGCGTGGGCTTGCATGGCACGACCACACCTGAGACGCTGTGGCCAGCACTGCAGAGCCAAGACGTGGTGAGCGGATACCTGAACCGAATGATCATGATGTTTGTGCCGGACCGTCGCGTGCAAAAGCAGTACGTGGGTATCGGTCAACCACCACAGAGCATCATTGACTGGATGAAGGCAGCCCGCGAGATGAGCAACGGCATCATGGGCCTAGACCCAGCCAACCCGATTGAGGTGCCATTCGCTGGCATGACCAACCAGATCTTCATGGACTTTGACACATGGGTCGAGGACCACATGGAAGAGGTCAAGGCCAAGCAGTTGGCTCCGCTGTGGGGTAGGGCATGGGAGCATGCTGCAAAGTACGCTCTGGGCTTCGCATGCGCCCGCTACGACGCCAAAACACTCAAGCAGGTAGCTCAGGGTGGGGGACTCGAGATTGACCCCTCCAGCGCCCAATTGGCCATCGACTTCGTCAAGTTCACTATGCTGGTCCAAGAGACCCAAGTGGCACAGCGGATGGGTGACAGTGACTTTGATCGTCAGGCACAAGAGACCTTGCGCGTCATCCGTAATGCTGGTGTGCGTGGACGCACACACGCTGAGCTGGCAGAGGCAAGTCGTATGTTCAGGGCATTGAAACCCAACGAGCAGGATGCGGTGATGGACTCAATCAAGCGCCGTGACCTCGTGTCTTTGGTGCAGTACAAGCCAGCATCCGGCAAAGGTAAACCAAGAATGGCATGGGTGGCAGCGGAATTCGTTGTCCCTCCAATTGAAGACGAGGAGAGTCAACAAAGCTGACAAAGCGGACAAAAAGCTGACGGCTTGTCCGCTCGGGAAAGCCGCATGGATAAAGGGTTTGAGTTATATATACATACAAAAAGATATACCTTCTTTTTATATAATATATTCTCTCTTCCCTTTGTTTTAGGCCCCGTCCGGTTTGTCCGGTTTGTCCGGTTTATTAGATTGATAAGATGGGTTGTTGTAAAAAAACAACGTTTGTTACTAATAACGAACTGCCATAAAAAGAGGATTTGATATGACTTTTAAGACTATAGAACTTGAGCTGCCTTGGCCGCCAACTGGGAACCATGCGACGAAGCACACGCGCACTGGCGTGCACTACAAAACGCCCGAGGCTGTTCGCTACCGCGCTGCCATTGCACAGCTGCTTGGTTGGAAGGGATTAGGCAAAGAGCCACTGACTGGCCCGATCAAGGTTGAGTGGTTGCTGGCCCCGCCTGACCGACGTGCTCGCGATGTGGACAACGCGCGCAAAGAGGCAGCCGACGCCCTCACGCTTGGCAAACTTTGGGTCGACGACTCGAACAAGGTCATCCGCAAAGAGACCTTCATCTGGACTGACCCTGAACCGAAGGGGAAGATTTTCTTAACGATAACTATTGGAGATTTGACATGAAAGAAAAACACGGAGAGTTCATCTCCATCGTTTGGGATGACTACGAACCAGAGTTTGAGTATGTCAGAGGTCACGTCACCCAAGATGAAGCCGTGAAGGCTTGCATCCATTACCACGGTGAACGTGACGCGCCGACGGTGCATGGTGTGAAACACCGCTGGGCTAGATGGGTGCCTGCGAGCAACTGGAGCGACTTCTCGGCAATGTTCTACACCTACGACGAAAAAAGCAAAGGCACGTTTCCAGTGACTGAGATTCAGGTCAAGGGGAGTCAATGAATGATCGAAGTC
>Ga0228703_1000156_pt1 | contig 56361 bp, 53 predicted proteins | sample McNCre217_Aug_MG_3_FD_178020 | JGI IMG/M metagenome (GOLD analysis project Ga0228703, IMG submission 178020) | Freshwater microbial communities from McNutts Creek, Athens, Georgia, United States - 29-17_Aug_MG | ecosystem: Environmental > Aquatic > Freshwater > Creek | place: USA: Georgia...
CTGATTGGGCGAATAGATGTATTCACCGCTTTGATTGCTGAGCAAGTATTGGTTTCTTAGTTCGGCGTTGTTCAGGATTTGGGTTGCTGACAGATTGCCAAAGGTGTCTGCAATATCCAAACGCCAATAATCCATACCCAAACTCCACTGTTTGTTGGGTTCCAGCCGGAAACCTAAAGTGGCTTGTTGCGATCTTTCAGGTTTCAAGTTGGGATTGCCGGCAAAGTACCAAGGATAAATTGCGCCAGTGCTCACATCTTGTGCTTGATAGAAGTATGACTTCTGAGGGGTCATTTGGCCTAAAGTTGGGGCTCTGAAGCCGGTGCCCATTGAACCCCTGAAAAAGATATGCGCGGAAGGCTGCCATTTCCAGCTCAATTTTCCAGTTGATATCCCGCCAAAATCCGAATAAATGTCATGTCGCAGCCCTACCGTGGTTTCCAGCTGTGCTGTGATGTGCGCGTGCAATTCTGCATAAAGCGCGGTGTTTGTTCTGCTGCCCGAATATGAAGGTCGGATATCTTTTTCGTTGCCTAAATTTTGATAAAGCACTTTTTCGGTTCGTGTGTTCAGTCCCAAGCCCAGAGCGACAGCGCCGTGCTCTGTTTCGTAGAGCTCTTTCGATGCCAACGCCTCGAGTGATTGCAGTTGTGTGACGCCCGAATCCAGCCCAAAAGGGTAGGTTGACCAGAGGTAGGGCGTAAATTTGTTCCTCGTTTCGGCGCTGTACTGAGCGGGATTTTGTTGCACTTCTGAGGAGTTCAACATCAAATCATTGAGCGGTCGCCCCAGAAGGCCTGCAAGATAGCTGCGATCAACCTTGTGTTGCCCGCTGGAAATCGATGATGCAATGTCCCACCCATCGAGTTGTCCTCTCGCGCCCAACACCAAATGGTGCTGATGGTTTGCATAACGCTGTCGTGTCACGTCCAGTGGCACGGCATTCATCAATGCCACGCTGCCATCGGGCAGCATGTTGTCGTATTCGTTGTAACCATAGGACACACTGCTCTGGGAATTTTTGCCAACAATGAATTCAGAAAATCCAATCCATTCCTGCCCCAGCTGTTTTTCGCCTTTGAAGTAAAGCTGCTGTTTTTCGGTTGACGGGTAGAGTGTGTAAACCGGCTGTGTATTGAATTGACAAATTGTTCGGCCAGCATTTTCCGTGGCATACGCGCCTGGCGTGCAATGGCCGTGGTTCTCGAAGTAGGCGTTCCTGATTTGTCCAGTCGGGTCCACAATGTTTTGTGCAGGCGCACTGTAAAGACTGAAATTTTGCAGCTGACCAACATTCCAGTATTGTTTTCCATTGACCGTGAAGGCCTGTGTGCCTTCGCGTGAAGCTGAGCGGTCTCCCGCAAGCAAAGCGTTTTGCTTTTGCGCCGAATAGTGAAGCTGAACGCTGTAACCGTCCTGTTCTGTTTTGCCTTTCCCCCACGATAAATTGACGGTGTTGCCTGTGGCCACCCCCCCTTTGGGGAAAGTGTGTTCAGCAGAAACCGTAAAGCCATTCACGGAAGTTTTGGTGATGATGTTGACCACACCCGCGACGGCATCTGAACCATATCGGCTGGAGGCACCATCTGTGAGAAGTTCGATCCGTTCAATGGCCATGAGTGGAATGAGATTCAAATCGACCACCGCCCGTTCGCCGGCAATGGTTTGGCTGCCGTAAAACGGCAGTCGCCGCCCATTGAGAAGGACCAAGGTCCCGCTTTGATTGCCGTGAATGGCTGCAGCTTCGGGGCCGCCAGTTACGGTGCCGGTCATGGTCCCTGCTTCCTGGAAGTTGATCATGACGGGAAGTTGATGCAACAACTCGCTCAGGCTGGTCATCCCGCTTCGTTCGATATCTCTGCGACCGATCACTTGCAAAGGCAAAGCTTCTTTGGCCTCTTTGGCCAAGATGGCCGAGCCCGTGATTTCGACCTTTTCAAATTGCCGGTATTCCAGTGGGGCATCTTTGACCTCCACCGGCGGGTATTTCTGCGCCGGCGAGTCGGTATTGGCCGCTGCAGTGGACAGCGATGCGAAGGTGCACGCAGCTGCGCAGCCCCATTGAATGAACTTGCTCATGATTTACTCCCTGATCTGTCAGGTGCCTGCGCCTTGGTGTTTATTGCACTGCTGAAGATTTGTATGTCCAGAAATTAAATCACAACATTGATTTTTTTGCGCATCAAGGTATACGTTAAGAGGATAAGTAGTAATAAAAAACCCCATCAAACGTGATGATTGAGGGATGGTGTGACTCAGTAAACTCAGTCATCAAGCCAGCACGTCATCAAGCACCAAAATCGCAATAGGTGTTTGTCGCGGTGCTTTAAGTGCATGATCTGAACAAAAATCGTCCATGACACAAACGCTGCTCCTTGTTCCCGGCCTCATGTGCAATGAGGCCGTGTGGGCTCCGGTGATCCCTTTCATCGCTCACGCGGCCCAATGCCAGGTGGTGGACCACGGCAGCGCCCACAGCTTGCCGCAGATGGCCGAGCAGTTGCTGCGTGCTGCGCCCGATCGTTTTGCATTGGCGGGCCACTCCATGGGGGCGCGGGTGGCCATCGAGGTGTATCGGCAAGCGCCTGAGCGTGTCACGCGCATCGCCTTGCTGGACACCGGCTATATGCCTTTGGCCGCAGGCGAGGCAGGTCAGATCGAAAAAGACAAGCGGGCTCAGCTGCTGCACATCGCCCAAACCCAGGGGGTGCGCCGCATGGCCAGCGCTTGGGTGCAAGGCATGGTGCACCCCGATCGCCTGTCCGATGTGGCCTTGATCGAGGCCATCGTGGCCATGTTCGAGCGCAAGTCTGCAGCCACCTTTGAAGCGCAGATCCAGGCCTTGCTCACGCGCCCTGATGCCCGGCCGGTTTTGCAAAGCTTGAAGGTGCCCACCCTGATCGGCTGTGGTGACCAGGACCTGTGGGCCCCGCTGGCCCAACACCAGGCCATGCAGGCCTTGGCCCCGCATGCCCGTTTGTTAGTGTTTGCGGATGCGGGTCACATGGCCCCCATGGAGCGCCCGAAATTGGTGGCTGACGCTTTGCTGGATTGGTTGTTGGTTCCAGCGGCCTGAGCGGCAGGCACCGGGCAGACAACTTCAAAACAACAGCCCGACAAAGGACAAAGAAGCCGTCTAAACTGGCGCGTCGCTGGATGACGTAGAAAGTTCATATGAATCGCGCCTGGAATCGAAAAGTGTTTGCCGCCGCCTTGGGCCTTTTGGCATGGGCGCTGAGCACCGGGGCCCAAGCGGCTTGCCCGGCTTTGCTCAACCACACGGTGGAGCGCTTGCAAGACGAAAAGCCCCAGTCCTTGTGTCAGTACAGCGGCAAGGTGTTGTTGGTGGTGAACACCGCCAGCTTTTGTGGCTTCACCCCGCAGTACAAAGGCTTGGAGGCCTTGCACGCCAAATACAAAGACCAGGGTTTTGCGGTGCTGGGCTTTCCGTCCAATGACTTTTCTCAGGAGTCCGGCAACAACAAGCAAATTGCCGACTTTTGCGAGAGCACCTTCGGCGTCAAGTTCCCGATGTTCACCAAAACCCAACTCAGCGGCGAAGGCGCATCCCCTTTTTACAAGCAGCTTGTGGCCGAGTCCGGGCAAAAGCCCAGCTGGAACTTCTACAAATACCTGATTGGCCGCGACGGCAAGGTGGTCGACAGCTACAACAGCATGACCGGCCCCGACAGCAAGTCGATGATCGCGGCGATTGAAAAGTCCCTGAAGGCGGTGCCATGAGTGCTCGCATGAAGTTGGCGATTGTTGGCTCGGGGATTTCGGGCTTGGCGGTGGCGCACACCTTGCAAGGCCGTGCCGACATCACCGTGTTCGAGGCGGGTGATTACTTTGGCGGCCACACCCACACGGTGGACGTGACGCTGCCCACACCGCAAGGCTTGGTCACGCATGGGGTGGACACCGGCTTTTTGGTGTTCAACGAGCGCACCTACCCAAACCTGATCCAGCTGTTTGCAGACCTGAAGGTCGAGACCGTCAAGTCCGACATGTCGTTTTCGGTCAAGGTGCCCGGTGCCCGCAAGGGCCAGCCTCTGGAGTGGAGCGGCACCAACCTCAACACTGTGTTTGCGCAACGCGGCAATTTGCTCAGTCCACGCTTTTGGCGCATGCTGTCCGATGTGATCCGCTTCAATGGCTTGTGCACCCGTATCGCCCAAGAGCAAAGCGAAGAGGCCTTGCAGCAACCGCTTCAAGACTTTCTGACCACGCACCGTTTCAGCGAACAGTTCCGCGACTGGTATTTCTTGCCCATGCTCGGCTGCATCTGGAGCTGCCCGACGGACCAAATGCTGCAGTTCCCGGTGGCGACCATGATCCGGTTTTGCCACAACCACGGCCTGATTCAGGTGATGAACCGCCCGCAGTGGTTCAGCGTGGTGGGCGGGGCGCGGCAATATGTGGAGAAAATTTTGGCCCATGTGCCCGACAAGCGCTTGAACACACCCGTGCGCCTGATCGAGCGCGATGCCCAAGGCGTGCGCATCGTCACCGATGGCCGTGCCGAGCATTTTGACGAAGTGGTGATCGCCACCCACACCGACCAAGCCCTGGCCATGCTGCGTGAGCCATCGCCCAATGAACAGCATGTGCTGGGCAGCATCCGCTACCAGGCCAACCGCGCCGTTTTGCACACCGACGCCTCGGTGCTGCCCGCCAAGCCCAAGACCTGGGCCGCCTGGAATTACGAACGTGCCGCCAGCGATGAACGCGAGTCCTCCCGTGTGTGCCTGCATTACCTGATCAACCGCCTGCAACGCATTCCGTTTGCGCAGCCGGTGGTGGTCTCGCTCAACCCGGTGCAAGCCATCGACCCGGCCACCGTTGTCGGCGAGTACGAGTATGCGCACCCGGTCTTCGACATGAAAGCCATCAAGGCCCAGCAGTGCCTGCCTTTGATTCAAGGCTTGCAGCACACCTGGTTTGCGGGGGCATGGGCCGGTTATGGCTTCCACGAAGACGGCCTCAAGTCGGGCCTGCAAGTGGGCCGCATGTTGTTGGCCAAGATGGAGGCGGGCACTGCATGAGCGCAGCGGGGGCTTGCCTGGGCTGGGGCCAAGTGCGGCACACGCGTTTGCGTCCGGCACGGCACGCCTTTGTGTACCCCACCGCGTTTTTGATGTTGCCCATGCGCCGCTTGCAGGGGCAAGCCGCTTCAGCCGATCTGGCCATCAACCGCCGAGCCTGGTTTGCCTTTCATGATGTGGACCACGGCGATGGCCGCCCGGCCTCACAAGGCGGGGCCTTGGCCTGGATGGACGAATTGCTGCAGCAGGAAGGCATCCTGGATGCACAAGGTGAAATCTGGCTGCAGACCTTTCCCCGCGTGTTGGGCCATGCCTTCAAGCCCGTGAGCTTTTGGTACGCGCACCGCAGCAACGGTTCTTTGGCCGCCATCGTGGCCGAGGTCAACAACACTTTCGGCGAGCGCCATTGCTACCTTTTGCCCGCGCCCCAATACGGCCACACGCTCAGGGCCGACAAGGTGTTCCATGTTTCGCCCTTTTGCGATGTGCAGGGCGAATACCGTTTTCGCTTCATGCGCACCCAAAGGGATGGCCGCGAGCAACTGGTGGCCCGCGTGGAGCACGCCGACGCCGATGGCCCCCTGATTGACACCAGCTGGAGCGGCAGCCTGGAGCCTGCCAACGCTGCGGCCTTGCGCCGCGTGATGTGGCGCTTTCCCCTGCTTACGCTGGGCGTGGTGGCCCGCATCCATTGGCATGCCTTGCTGCTCTGGCTCAAAAAAGTTCCCTTTTGGCGCAAGCCCGTGCCCCCTTCATTGTTTGTGACCCGATGAAAAACGACACCGAATCGATGGCCCCCATCTTGAATGGCGCTGTCAGCAGCGTGGCCGCCGCCAACCATCGCTTGCCCCAAGCAGCTCGGCGGGTCATGGCATTGCTGGCCCGCCTGAAGGTGGGCATGCTCACCTTGTACGGCCCCGATGGTGTGGCGCATGTGTTTGGCAAGCACCAAGCCCCTTTTGCCACGCTGCACATCCAGCGCTGGGAGGTGTGCGCTGCCGTGCTCAAGTCGGGTGATATCGGCTTTGCCGAGGCCTACATGGACGGTGATTGGGCCACCCCTTCGCTGGCCGATTTGCTGCGTTTGTTCATCGCCAACCGCCGCGAGATCGAAAGCGCGATTTACGGCCATTGGCTGGGCCGCCTGGCCTACCAGCTCAAGCACTGGCTCAACCGCAACAACAAAACCAACAGCCGCAAAAACATCCATGCGCATTACGACTTGGGCAATGCGTTCTACCAAGTCTGGCTGGACGGGACGATGAACTACTCATCGGCGCTGTTTGGTGAGGACAAGAACCAGGACATGGCCGAGGCCCAAAAGGCCAAGGTGCGCCGCGCCCTGCGCATGACCGGCGTCAAGGCCGGTGACCGCGTGTTGGAGATCGGTTGCGGTTGGGGTGCCCTGGCCGAGGCCGCCACCTGCGAGCTGGGTGCACACATCACCGGCGTGACCTTGTCTACGGAGCAGTTGGCTTTTGCCCAGGCACGCATGAGCCGTTTGGGCGTGGCCGCTCAGGCCGATTTGCGCTTGCAGGATTACCGCGACATCAGCGATGCGCCTTTCGATGCGATCTGCTCGATCGAGATGATCGAGGCGGTGGGCCAGTCGTATTGGCCGACGTACTTTCAGACGGTGAGCCGCTTGCTCAAACCCGGTGGCCACGCTTGCATCCAGAGCATCACGATCGACGACGCCTTGTTTGACCGCTATGTGAAGTCCACCGATTTCATCCAGCAGTACATCTTCCCGGGCGGGTGCTTGCCCAGCCCCAGCGAGTTCCGCAAGCAAGCACGGGCTGCCGGCCTGGAGGTGGTGGACGAATTGAACTTTGGCCCTGACTACGCCGAGACTTTGCGCCGCTGGCGCGACAGCTTCATGGCGCAGCTGGACCAAGTCAAGGCCCTGAAGTTCGATGACCGATTCATCCGCCTGTGGGAGTTTTATCTGGCGTATTGCGAAGCGGCGTTTGACGAAGCCAACATCGACGTGATCCAGTTCACATTGCGCAAGCCTGCTTGAATCCACAATCCGCCGATGGGGGCCTTCTTGATGAACATCGCACACCACACCGCCACGCGTCGCCGGGCTTTGCAACGCATGGCCGCCTTGCCATTGGCCGCCACATTGCCTTGGGTGGCGGCTTGTGCGGGCCCCCAGGTTCAGCAATATGCCCAAGAGACGCCCGTGCTGGATTTGCGCAGCTACTTCAACGGCAAGGTCGATGCCTGGGGTGTCTTCACCGACCGCAGCGGTCAGGTGGTCAAGCGCTTCACGGTCGAGATGGATTGCAGCTGGCAAGGCGAGGAGGGCGTGTTGGACGAGGCCTTTGTGTATTCGGACGGCACGCGCCAGCGCCGCATCTGGAAGTTGCGTGCTGGCCCGAACGGCAGCTACACCGGCGCGGCCGACGATGTGGTGGGCCAGGCCCGCGGCCAAGTCAGCGGCAACGCATTTCGTTGGGGCTACACCCTGGCCTTGCCGGTCGATGGCCGCATTTGGCACGTGGACTTTGACGACTGGATGTACCTGATGGACGATCGCGTCATGCTCAACAAGGCCACCATGAGCAAATGGGGCATTCGCTTGGGCGAGGTCACTTTGTCTTTCACCCGCCGCACGCCCTTGGTGTTGCCGAAATGAAGGCGTTCAATCCGCCCATCACCGATTGGTCGGGTCGCCGTGTTTGGTTGGTCGGCGCATCCACCGGTATTGGCTTGGCCTGTGCGCAGCAGATGCGGCAAGCGGGCGCGGTGGTGATCATTTCCGCCCGCAAGCCGCAAGGCATTCTCGAATGGGCCGTGCAGGACGCGGGCGTGCACTGGCAGCCGCTGGACGTAACGGTGCAAGCCGACGTGCAGGCCACAGCGCAGCGCATTTTGGCCCAAGGCCCCCTCGACATGGTGGTGTACGCAGCAGGCCATTACAAAGCCCAACGCGCCACGGCCATGGATTTGCAGCAGTTGTTGCAGCACCAGAGCGTCAACTACCAAGGCGCATTGCAGGTGCTGGATGCGGTGCTGCCCAGCATGCTGGCGCAAGGGCGCGGGCACATCAGCTTGCTCAGCAGCGTGGCCGGCTGGCGCGGTTTGCCCAATGGACTGGCCTATGGCCCCACCAAGGCGGCTTTGACCCACTTGGCCGAAACGCTGTATCTGGATTTGCAAGGCGCGGGCATTGGCGTGAGCGTGGTCAACCCGGGCTTTGTGGATACGCCTTTGACCGCACAAAACGAGTTCACCATGCCGGCCTTGATCAGCCCCGAGCAAGCGGCGCAAGCCATGCTCCAAGGCTGGGCGCAAGGTGCTTTTGATATCCACTTCCCCAAGCGCTTCACGCTTTGGCTCAAGCTCTTGCGGATCTTGCCTTACCGTTGGTATTTCCCCCTGGTGCGGCGCTTCACAGGACTTTGAACATGGACACCCGGCTTGCCACGGCCCAGTTGGCCGAATTTTTTGAAAAGCTCACGCTAGAAAGCGTGGCGCAGTTGCCCAACATCTATGACGCACAGGCACGTTTCAAAGACCCGTTCAATGAGGTGCAGGGCCTGACCGAGATCGAGCGCATTTTTCGCCACATGTATGTGGCACTCGATGGGCCTCATTTCGTCATCACCGGCCAGTTGGTCGATGGCTCACAGGCCTTTTTGACCTGGGAGTTCCGCTTTCGCTTCAAGCGCTTTGACACGCAGACCTTGCAAGTCGTGCGCGGCGGCAGCCACGTCATGTTCAACGACCAAGGCTTGGTGACCCTGCACCGCGACTATTGGGACGCGGCGGAAGAGCTCTACGAAAAGCTGCCCCTGCTGGGCGGCGTGATGCGTTGGCTTAAAAAGCAGGCCAATACTTGAGGTGATCCGTCAGCGCTTGCGCTTGGACGGTGACGTGTTTCCATGCGGGGATGGATCATCGTCGCAGTCGAAGCCGCGACCGACAAACGCATCAAGCCGGTTGGCTGTCGATGAAGCTTTGGCGCTGCGCCATCTTGTCGTAGAGCCTGTGTAGGTTCGGGTAAGGCGTGCGCCAGTCGATTTGCGGGAAGCGGAAATCCAAATAACCCACCGCGCAGCCCACGGCGATGTCGGACAAACTCATGTGGATGCCCGAGCAAAAAGCCTTTTCACCCAAACCCTGGCTCATGGCGCGCAAGGCGTGCTGGATCTTGTCCAGTTGGCGGTCGATCCAGGCTTGGCTGCGTTGGCTGTCCTCGCGACCGGTCCAGACGGCTTCCATGCGGGCCAGCAAGGCGGCGTCCAGCAGGCCATCGGCCAGGGCCTCCCAGGTTTTGACTTCGGCCCGCTCGCGGCCGGCTGTCGGAATCAGCTTGCCCACAGGCGACAGGGTGTCCAGGTATTCCACGATCACGCGGGAGTCGAACACGGCTTCGCCGCCTTCCATGACCAGACAGGGTACTTTGCCCAAGGGGTTGGACTCGTGGATGCGGGTATGGTCTGACCAGACGTCTTCGCTGATGAACTGGTAGTCCAGTTTTTTCTCGGCCATGACAATGCGCACTTTGCGCACATAGGGGCTGGTGATGGAGCCGATGAGTTTCATGTGTCCAGAAGTCGGTAATGGGTGGCTTTCAATTCTAGGTGAAGGTTCGCCGTCATACCTCAACAAATAGCGACGGGCTGTCACCTGGGGTCATGAACGCCCCGCCAACTACAATCGGGGGATGAATTTCTCCCCCATTTCCGCCCTTTCGCCGCTGGATGGCCGTTACGCCAGCAAACTCAACGCCCTGCGCCCGCTGATGAGCGAACAAGGCTATATGCACCGCCGCGTTCAGGTAGAAATTGCCTGGTTTATCGCCTTGTCCGATGCGGGCTTTGCCGAATTCAAGCCCTTGACGCCAGGCGCTCGCAGTTATTTGACCGCTTTGGTCAAGAACTTCTCCGAGGCCGATGCCGTCGCCATCAAAGAGTTCGAGAAGGTCACCAACCACGACGTGAAAGCCGTGGAGTACTGGATCAAGTCCAAATTCAAGGACCGTCCTGAGTTGGAGCACGTGGGCGAGTTTGTGCACTTTGCCTGCACCAGCGAAGACATCAACAACACCAGCCACGCTTTGCAGATCAAGGGTGCTCGCGCCCAGGTGATCTTGCCCGGTCTGGACGGCCTGATCGCCAAGCTGCGTGAGATGGCGCACGCTTTTGCCGAAGTGCCTATGCTCAGCCGCACCCATGGCCAGACCGCCAGCCCGACGACTGTCGGCAAGGAAATCGCCAACGTGGTCATGCGCCTGAATGGTTGCCGCGAGAAGATCGCTGCCGTCAAGCTCATGGGCAAGATGAACGGTGCGGTGGGCAACTACAACGCCCACCTGTCGGCCTGGCCTGACTTTGACTGGGAAGCCTTCGCCAAGAAGGTCGTGGAAACGCCTGAGTTGAGTGAAACCCAGGACAGCCATTGGGGCCTGGGCCTGACCTTCCAGCCCTACAGCATCCAGATCGAGCCGCACGACTACATGGCCGAGCTGTTTGACGCCGTGGCCCGTTGCAACACCATCTTGATTGACCTGTCGCGAGACATCTGGGGTTACGTGAGCCTGGGCTACTTCAAGCAGCGCTTGAAGGCGGGCGAAATCGGTTCGTCCACCATGCCGCACAAGGTCAACCCGATCGATTTTGAAAACGCCGAGGGCAACCTGGGCCTGGCCAACGCCGTGCTCAAGCACTTGAGCGAAAAGCTGCCCATCAGCCGCTGGCAGCGCGACCTGACCGACTCCACCGTGTTGCGCAACATGGGCGTGGGCCTGGGTTATACCGCGCTGGCCTACGCGTCTTTGATGACCGGTTTGAACAAGCTGGAGCTGAACGAAGAGGCCTTGGCGACCGACCTGGACGCCGCCTGGGAAGTGCTGGCCGAGCCGATCCAGACCGTGATGCGCCGTTATGGCGTGCAAGGCGCTTATGAAAAGCTCAAGGAAGTCACCCGCGGCAAGACCGTCACTGCTGCTGACCTGCATGGCCTGATCCAGGATCTGGAGATCCCGCAAGCCGACAAGGACCGCCTGCTGGCCATGACACCAGGCAGCTATGTCGGCAAGGCCGCTGAGCTGGCCCGCCGGGTTTGATCGGTTCTCATGGCCCTCAAATCCACCATCTACAAAGCCAATCTGTCGATCGCTGACATCGATCACAGCTACTACGAAGACCATCAGCTGACCTTGGCTCGCCACCCCAGCGAGACCGACGAGCGCATGATGATCCGCTTGCTGGCGCTGGCCATCAACGCCTACAAGCTGCAGGCCGTGTGCAACGGCGACGGCAAGTTGGCCTTTGGCGCGGGCCTGTCTGACCCGGACGATCCGGATGTGAGCTTGCGCGACTTCACCGGCCAGACCCGTATGTGGATTGAAGTCGGTCAGCCCGAAGACAAGCCCATCATGAAAGCCTGCCAGAAGTCCGATGAAGTGCTGTTGTACTGCTTCAACCACGCGGCCGAAGTCTGGTGGAAAGGCATTGAGTCCAAGCTCACCCGCTTGGACAAGCTGCAGGTCTGGCGTGTGCCGACCGAGCGATCGCAAGAGCTGGCCAAACTCGCCGAGCGCAGCATGCAATTGCAAGCCTCGGTACAAGAAGGCGAAGTCACCTTCAGCAGCGACTTGGGCAGCGTTCACATTGAGCTGAGCCGCTGGAAATAAGTCCTACAAATCCAGTTTGGTCTGCGCCTCGGCAGCGGCCTTGGCCAGCTGGCGGTCTTCGGCGGCGCGTTCGGCGTATTTGTTGAAACGCCAGGACGTGCCTTCCATGGTGATGCGGTGCCAGACCGCACGCTTTTCGCCCGGGCTCATCTCGGTCCACAACTGCACCTCTTCAAAGCTGCGCCCGCAGCCTTTGCAGGTGTCATCGCCCTGGCTGGTCGAGCAAATGGCAATACAAGGGGTGTCCGGTGTGCCGGCGTACCAGTCTTGCCAGGCCTCAGCGGCCGCCAGCGGCAAGCTGAACTCATCCGCATAGTCCTGCTTGAAATACACCATCTGGCCGTACACATCGGCCAGGGCCCGCAGCTCGCGTGGCAAAGCGACCCCGTCTGGTGAAGGGTTCTTGACGCGCCAGTGGTTGATGGCAGCTTCGATGTCGGTGATGTGGATGCCGGCCATGTTGTTTTGCAATGCGAGTCAGGAATCATAGCCGTTTGGGACGTGCATCAGGCGCTCATTCGGTCTGAGTGGCGTTCATTTTCGAGGCCGAAATTTCCCTCCAACTCGCAGGGACAAACCCATTCAGGGTGTAATCCAGACCTGAAGGGGAGTAGCTCCCTCGTGTCTACAGGCGCAATGCCTTGTGACCCATGATGAGCCGTCACGACGAAGCCATGGCTTCCGGTTCATCAGACGCCAGACTTTGGCGTTGAGCAAGACCTTCGATCATCTGTACGGGTGCATCGAGGCTTGCGGCGACTGACGCCACATATTCCTGATGCCCGGTACAGCTTCAACACTGAAATAGGGAGTCTTGAGATGGAATTTTTATCAGCACCTTGGTGGTCGGCTTTGCTGGCAATCATTTTGATCGACCGGGTCCTGGCGGGCGACAACGCCATCGTCATTGCTTTGGCTGCGCGCAATCTGCCCGCAGAGTTGCAAAAGAAAGCGATCTTGTGGGGCACCGTGGGCGCCATTGCCGTGCGCTCGGTCATGACCTTGTGTGTGGTTTGGCTGCTGCAGATCCCGGGCTTGATGCTGGTGGGTGGTTTGGGCTTGCTGTGGATCGCCTACAAATTGATTGCCGACACAGGTGAGGGTGATGACCACGGCCCGGCGGCCACCACGTTCTGGGGTGCCATGAAAACCATCATCGTGGCCGATGCCCTGATGGGGGTGGACAACGTGCTGGGTGTGGCTGGCGCAGCACACGGGTCCTGGGACTTGGTGATTCTGGGCCTGCTGATCAGCGTGCCGATTGTGGTGTTTGGCAGTTCGGTGGTGCTCAAGCTGGTTGAGCGTTTCCCGGTGATCATCCATTTGGGCGCTGCTGTGCTGGCATTCACGGCGGCCAAGATGATCGTGGGCGAGCCCTTGCTTGACAGCGTGTTCGATGCGCCTGCGCAAGCCGTTTGGCGCTGGGTGACCTATGTGTTGTCCATCGCCTTGGTGCTGGGCGCTGGCTGGTGGGTTTCGCGCAAAGCAGAGCCTGTGGTCAAAGCGTGAACACAGCCTGAGCGATTTCAGCGCTCGGCTTGCACTTCCCGCATGAGGGACTGTGCATGCCGCAAGCGGGTGTCCACAATCGAGGCCTCGATGTGGTCGCCCGCTTGCAGCTGATGGTTTTTCGCCCAATCTTGGGCCGCCCTGAATCGGTCAATGGCCCCTTGCCAGTCCATGCGGGCCATTTGCGCTTCGCCCTCTGCACGCAGTGAGGGCAGTGCCTGACCTTCCGCGGCCAGCAAGTTGGCCAGGGTGTTCCAGGCTTGGGCGTCCAGCGGATAGTTCAGGACTTGTTCGCGCAACTGCCGCAACACCTCGGATCGCGCGGCAGATGCCGGCAGGTGGATCAAGGCTTGCGCTGCGGCGATCAACTCGGGCCTTGGCAGCTTACCCAGTTGGCTCGATGGGCTGAGCAGCGGCAACACCGTTTGCCAGCGGTTTTGCGCCATGGCCCATTCCACCCGCAGCAAGGTCGCCAGCCGGCTGGGCGCAGCCTGACCACTGACCACGCGCTCCAGGTTTTGCAAGCTGCGCTCGGCCGCGGCATAGTCCTTGAGCTGCATGTGGGCCAGCGTTGCCCCGTACCAGATGCCGGCGCGGGTGGCGGCGGTGGCTTGGGGCAAATTCACCTGGCTGGTCTGTGTGCTGGCTCGCCACGCATCCACGTTGCCCAAGGACAGCACCCGAGCGCGTGCGGACAACATGGCTTGCTCCACATCGATCACCGGGCGTGCGGGTGCCGCACTCAGTTGCAGGCGGGCTTGCATGTCGGCAATGCGCTCGGTGGTCAGCGGGTGGCTGCGCAAATACGGATAAGCCCCGTTGTCGTTCAGACCTGCAGCTTGTTGCAGCTTGCCAAACATGCCCACAAAGCCTTGTGGGTCGTAGCCCGCTTCGCTCATCACGCCATAGCCCACCCGGTCGGCTTCGCGCTCCATGTCGCGTGAATAGCTCAGCTGCGACTGGATGGCCGCTGCCTGGCCGCCCACGATCATGGCCTGTGCGCCTTGCGCGCTTTTGCTGGCAGCCAGTATGCCCAGTATCAAGGAGCCGATGACCCAGGGGGTCATCTTGCCCTGCTCCCCCATGGACCGTGCGATGTGCCGCTGTGTGACGTGGCTCAACTCGTGGGCCAGCACCGAAGCCAGCTCGTCATGCGTGGTGACCACCGCGATCAGGCCCAAATGCACGCCCAGATAGCCGCCGGGCAAGGCAAATGCGTTCACGCTGCGGTCGCGGCCCAGCAGGATGCGCCAGGCGAAACGTTCTTGCAGTTCGGGTGACAACTCGCCACGGGCCGCTGCGGATTTGACCAGGGGGGCCCACAGTCGCTGGATGTACTCGTCGAGCACCGGGTCTTCCAGGTAGTCGGGGTCGCGGTACAGCTCGCGGGCGATGCGGTCGCCCAGTTTGCGTTCGGCAGCCAGTGAAATTCCTTCGCCATCGCCCAAAGACGGCAGAGCCGTGCTTTGCGTCCACGCAGGCTGAATGCACAGGCTTGCGGCAAGCAGACCCAGGATCAGTGGGATGTAGCGGAATTTGTTTTTCACAGCAGCAAGTGTCCCATTCAATGGCCGTATGATGGCCTATTCGCGTCAATTTTTTGTAAACGACCTTGACCTTTGCGTGCCATGACCAGCTCTGAAAACCTGACCCATTTTGATGCCCAAGGACAAGCCCACATGGTGGACGTGGGGGGCAAAACGGCTACCAAACGGATCGCGGTCGCCACGGGTCGCATCACCATGCTGCCAGCCACGCTGGCCCTGATCGAATCGGGCACTGCCAAAAAAGGCGATGTGCTGGGCATCGCAAGGTTGGCAGGCATCATGGGTGCCAAAAAAACCAGCGATCTGATCCCGCTGTGCCACCCGATTGGCCTGACCCGTGTGGCGGTCGAGTTTGAAGTGCTGACGGCTGAATCGACCGTGGTCTGCAAAGCCACCGCCGAGACCGTGGGCCAGACCGGTGTGGAGATGGAAGCTTTGACCGCCGTGCAAGTGGCTTTGCTGACGATTTACGACATGTGCAAAGCCGTGGACCGGGGCATGACCATCAACGGCGTGACCTTGCTTGAAAAGCATGGGGGCAAGTCGGGCAGTTTCATTGCGCCGGTTTGACGGCTTCTGAAGGAAATGCGATTTTCATCAGCGCACGGTGCCGCTCAGCGGTCGCCTTGTCGCCTGTCATGTCAGCGGCCTCGATCACTTTGCGGATGACTTTGGGCTCGGGTGAATAGTGGAGCATGGCTTGTCCGCTGGCCAGCATGCTTGCGGCGTTCTCAGGGGTGAGCGGTGTCACTGAAAACTCGGCAAACTGCGCGGTGGCCTCAAACAAGACACTGCTTTTGGCCAAGGCCAGCGCATCCCCAGACCACAGTCCTGTGCGTTGGCTGGCAGGGATGAAGATTTGCCGAACACGTGCATAGTCCACGGCAATGAAAGCGGTGGCAGCCAGAATGGCGGTGCCCACCACAGGCAAGACCCGCTGGTGCACGGCCGATGAATTCAGTTGCGGGCGCAGCAAGAGCACGGCGCACAGCAAGACCGCCACCTGAAACGGACCATACCAAAGCGGAAACTCCAGCAGGCTGTGCAAGCCAACCACGGCCAACACGCCCCAGGCCAATTGCGCATGCGCGTCGCGCGATTGCCAGGGGCGCATGCGCAAGGTGAGTACCAGCAGACCGAGCGTGACCAGCACTGCCACGGGAATGCCCAGAGCGAAGGCCAGCTGCAAAGGTCCGTTGTGGGCATTGCCCAAAATCTCGCAAAAGCGCTCGCCCGAATAGCTGGCGCTGTAATGTGCGTATTTGAGTTCGTCCCAGCCCCAGCCCCACCAGGGCTTTTGCGCGGTGAGTTCCAGCACATTGCGCCACAGTACTTTTCGGCTGGCGCAGCCGTCATCATTAGAGAGACGCGTCAAGACGCTGACGCTGTCCAGCCCTGAGTTCAGGGACAGCATCTGGGGCAGTGCCCAGATGGCGAGTGCATAAATGCCCAAGGCCCACATGGCCAACCGCCAAGACAAGCGCTGTGGCTGTGTCTTGTCCCGCCAGGACCACCAGAGCAGCAGACCTGTCACCAGCAGCATCTGCAGCAAGCCGGTGCGTGAATGGGTGGCGGCATTGCCCATGGCCACCAGTGCCAGCATCACGATGGCCTGCGGGCGCGGCAAGCCCATGCGCACCCAGCAGACAATGGCCACAACGCCCATGGACGTCAGCGTGGCCAGTTGGTTGCGCTGGCGTAAGTTGCCCCTGGCTTCGCCCAGGTATTCGGGCACGTGGGCCAGAGGCCCCAAGGCATCGGCATGACCGAAGTACTGCAGCAGGCCGATCACGCTGCTGATCACGGCCGCGATGGCCCAGGCTCGGGCCATGTCCACGGGCCTGAGCGTCCAGCCCGACACCATCAAAAGGCCCACGCATCCCCAGCTGATCAGCAGTGGCACCACATTGGCCAAGGGCGAAGGTGCCCAGGGCTCAAGCCAGGGCAAGACCAGCAAGAAGCTCAGGCACCAGGCTTGGCCAGTTTTCGCAGGGATAGAACGATCAAACAGATTCACAAGTGCGCCATGAAAAACGCCCTGCTTTGGGCAGGGCGTTGATACGAGAGGGAATAGTCAGGAGGCCTTGCATGAAGCGGGCAAATATTTGACCGGCAAGCCATTGCTGGTGGCCGGGCCGCAGCGCCAACCCGCGATGGTTTTGCCGCCATCGGTCGTGCCGACCACGGCGGTGTCGCCAGTTTGCAAAGGGGTCAAGGCAATGGCATTGGCCGAGCTGCTGGTGGTCCCGCGCAAGGCTTCGTGGTTGCCCACCACGGTGATCACACCATTGCCATCTACAGCAATGCTGGTGACGTATTTGCTGGTCTGGCTGTCGCAGGCTTTGGGCAGTGTCTTGGACACATCGGCGTCAGAAGAGGAACTGACCGCTTCGTTCACAGCGGTTTTGCAACCGTTGGCCGCCAGCATCATTTCAGACACTTTGGCGCGTATGGTGTAGTCCTGATACGCCGGCAAGGCCAGTGCGCCCAAGATGCCGATGACCGCGATCACGATCATCAGCTCGATCAATGTCAAACCGTGTTGCCTGTTTTTCATGGCATGCCTCCCTGTTGAATGGAGTTCGATGGTAAATGAATCGCCACCGAAACTCCACCCATTTGGCCTCATTCGGCCTTGGCTTTGCCGCCCAGTTTGCCGATGGCCAGCACCACTGCAGCGCCCAATGCGGGACCGACCACATGCAGCCAGCTGTTGGCTTCGACAAAGGACTTCAGGGCCACGTCGCTGACGATGGTTTCACCACCCACCCAGCCGATCAAGGCCGCACCCAAAGTGATGATGATGGGGAAACGGTCCATCAATTTGATCATCAACTGGCTGCCAAAGATCACCAAGGGGATGCTGATGGCCAAGCCCAGCACCAGCAGTGTCATGCTGCCCTTGGCAGCGGCGGCCACGGCGATCACGTTGTCCAGGCTCATCACCAGGTCGGCAATCAGGATGGTGCGGATGGCGGTCATCAGGCCGGAGTGCTCCTTGCCTTCACCTTCTTCTTCATCTTCGCCGTGCAGCAGTTGTGTGCCGATCCACAGCAACAAGAGGCCACCGACGATTTGCAAGAACGACAAAGCCAGGAGTTTTGCTGCGACCACGGTCAGTGCAATCCGCAAAACCACAGCAGCGCCAGAGCCAAACATGATGGCTTTTTTCTGTTGCTCAGCAGGCAGGCCGCGGGCTGCCAAAGCGATCACGACGGCGTTGTCGCCCGACAAAATGATGTTGATCCAGATGATCTTGATCAGACCGATCCAGAAGTCTGCGTTTTGCAGCATGTCCATGTTGTTCTCCGTAGGTATAAAAGACAAAGCGCTGACAACCTGCGTTGACAGCGCTTTGAGTTGCAGGTGCCCGAGTTTAACGGGCTGCGCCTGCAAGGTCGTGCGTAATTGCCCTTATGGGATTACTTCAACTGAGCCTTGAGCAGTTTGCCCAATTCAGAGGGGTTGCGTGTGACGATGAAGCCGCACTCTTCCATGATGGCCAGTTTGGCATCGGCCGTGTCGGCACCGCCAGAGATCAAGGCACCAGCGTGGCCCATGCGCTTGCCGGGAGGGGCAGTCACACCGGCGATGAAACCCACAACAGGCTTCTTCATGTTGGCCTTGCACCACTGAGCGGCTTCGGCTTCGTCTGGACCACCGATTTCACCGATCATGATGACGGCGTCGGTGTCTGGATCGTCGTTGAAAGCCTTCATCACGTCGATGTGCTTCAAACCGTTGATCGGGTCGCCACCGATACCGACGGCGCTGGACTGGCCCAGGCCGACTTCGGTCAACATCGCCACGGCTTCATAGGTCAAAGTGCCCGAACGGGACACCACGCCAATGCGGCCTTTGCGGTGGATGTGACCGGGCATGATGCCGATCTTGATTTCGTCAGGTGTGATCAAGCCAGGGCAGTTGGGGCCCAGCAGCAAGGTTTTCTTGCCGCCAGCAGCTTCCTTGGCCTTCATCTTGTTGCGCACTTCGAGCATGTCACGCACTGGAATGCCTTCGGTGATGCAAATCGCCAGGTCCAGGTCGGCTTCAACGGCTTCCCAGATGGCTGCTGCTGCGCCTGCTGGAGGCACGTAGATCACCGACACGGTTGCGCCAGTTTGCGTGGCGGCTTCCTTGACGGAGGCATAGATTGGGATGTTGAAGATGGACTCGCCAGCCTTCTTGGGGTTCACACCCGCGACGAAGCAGTTCTTGCCGTTCGCGTATTCCTGGCACTTCTCAGTGTGGAACTGACCGGTCTTGCCGGTGATGCCTTGGGTGATGACTTTGGTGTCTTTGTTGATGTAGATCGACATTTGGGATTCCTAATCAGATGCGGACGGCGCATTCAGCACCGTCCTGCAAAGTCATTACTTAACGGCTGCGACGATGGCTGTCGCGGCTTCGGCCATGGTGTCGGCAGAGATGATCGGCAGACCGGATTCGGCCAGCATCTTCTTGCCCAGCTCGTCGTTGGTGCCCTTCATGCGAACCACCAATGGCACGGACAGGTTCACGGCCTTGCAAGCGGTGATCACGCCGGTGGCGATGGTGTCGCACTTCATGATGCCGCCGAAGATGTTGACCAGAATGCCTTTGACATTCTTGTTGGCCAGCATGATCTTGAAGGCTTCAGTGACCTTTTCGGCAGTTGCGCCGCCGCCCACGTCCAGGAAGTTGGCAGGCTCGCCGCCGAACAACTTGATGGTGTCCATGGTGGCCATGGCCAAGCCAGCACCGTTGACCAAGCAACCGATGTTGCCGTCCAGGCTGATGTAAGCCAGGTCGAACTTGGAAGCTTCCACTTCAGCAGGATCTTCTTCGTCCAGATCGCGGTAAGCCACGATTTCGGGGTGACGGAACAGGGCGTTGGAGTCGAAGTTGAACTTCGCGTCCAGGGCCATGACGTTGCCTTTGCTGTCGCGGTTCAGTGGGTTGATTTCCACCAACGAAGCGTCGGTTTCCATGTAGCACTGGTACAGCTTCTTGAAGATGTCCACAGCTTGAGCGGTGGAGTCTGCTGGCATGCCGATGGCGTCAGCGATCTTCTTGGCTTGGGCATCGCCCAGACCGGTCAGGGGATCGATGAACTCGGTGATGATCTTCTCGGGGGTGGAGTGAGCCACTTCCTCGATGTCCATGCCGCCTTCGCTCGAAGCGATGAAAGCGATCTTTTGTGTGGCGCGGTCGGTGACCACGGACACGTAATATTCTTTGTTGATGTCAGCGCCGTCTTCGATGTAGAGGCGACGGACTTTTTGACCTTCGGGGCCAGTCTGGTGTGTCTTGAGCTGCATGCCCAGGATCTCGCCAGCCAGGCGTTTCACGTCGTCAATGGTTTTGGCCACTTTGACGCCGCCGCCCTTGCCACGGCCACCGGCGTGGATTTGGGCCTTGACCACCCACACTGGGCCGCCGAGCTTTTGAGCGGCTTCAACCGCCTCTTGAACGGTGAATGCTGGAATGCCGCGGGGCACTGGCACGCCGAATTGACGCAAGATTTCCTTGCCTTGGTACTCGTGAATCTTCATGAGGTCTTCTCTCAGTGGGTAGTTGATTGACCGGCCCGCTGGGGTGATTCACCCGCCAGCAGGCTCTGGACACTGCAGCCTGCGACTGTATCATGCTGCAACGCACCAATACTGAGCCCCGCGTCTTACATCGACATGACGCAGCGGGCTTGCTTTCATGAGGAAGTTCACACAAATGGCCAAAATTTTCATCGACGGCGAGGCGGGCACCACCGGTTTGCAGATCCGCGAGCGTCTGGCGCTCATGCCGCAAGTGCAAGTCCTGAGCATCGATCCGGCCCGCCGCAAGGACCCGCAAGCCAAGCGCGAATTGATGGCCGAAGCTGACTTGGTGGTGCTGTGCTTGCACGACGATGCTGCCATCGAGTCGGTCGCCATGATCGACAGCCTGCCCGGCCAAAAGCCCCGCATCGTGGACGCGTCCACCGCGCACCGCTGCAACCCTGAATGGGTGTATGGCTTTCCCGAGTTGGCCGCTGGCCAGCGCGAAGCCGTGATTGCCGCCAGCCGCGTGGCCAACCCCGGCTGCTACGCCACAGGGGCCATTGCCCTGTTGCGTCCCTTGGTCGATGCCGGCTTGGTGCCTACCAATTACCCGGTCTGCCTGCCCTCGGTCAGCGGTTATTCGGGCGGTGGCCGCACCATGATCGAAGACTACGAAGCCGGAAAAGCACCTTTGTACGAGGCCTACGCACTGGGCCTCAAGCACAAGCACATCCCCGAAATCATGCGCTTCACGGGCCTGACATGCCGACCTTTGTTCGTGCCTGCTGTGGGCAATTTCCGCCAAGGCATGCTGGTGCAGCTGCCTTTGCATCTGGACGCCCTGCCCGGCCAGCCCAAGGCGGCGGATCTGCACGAAGCCCTGCGGGCCCATTACGCCCCCAGCCAGGCGGCAGGCGGTTGGGTCAGCGTGGAGCCAGCCACCGACAGCGGTAAGTTGGACGCCTTGGCCCTGAACGACACCAACAAGCTGGAGCTGCGCGTGTTTGCCAACGAAGAAGCCCGTCACGCGGTGCTGATCGCTCGTCTGGACAACCTGGGCAAAGGCGCCAGCGGCGCTGCGGTGCAAAACATCCAGTTGATGCTGGGGTTGTGAGCTGACGCCTACAGGTCGTCGTCGCCCTTGATGACCCGGCGTACCACCTCGGCACCAAAGCCCCGGGTGAGCAAAAAACGCATTTGTTTCGCTTTTTGGGCGGCGTCTTCGGGGGGCTGCCCGAATTTCTTGCGCCAAACCTCTGTGGCGCGGCTCAGCTCGGTCTCTCGCAAACCCGCCATGGCTTCGGCCACGGCCTCGCCAGACAGGCCTTTGGCCGTCAACTCTTGTTGGATGCGGCCATTGCCCAGTTTGCCGGCACGTCGATGCACCACCGACTCGATGGCGCGGCCATCGTTGATGAAGTCCCGTGCCTGCAGCTCGTCCAGCGCCTTGGACAGCTCGCCCGGCACCTCTTCGTGCGGGGCCAGCTTGCGTTCCAGCTCCGCCCGTGAATGCTCACGTTGGCTCAAAAGCCGCAGAGCGCGGCCTTTGAGGGAGGGTTGAAACCCCAAACCCCTGCGGGGTCCGGGTTGACGCTGTTCGTCGCTCATGCCGGAGCCTGGGGTCAAGCGGCGCTGTCTTGGGGCTCTTTGGCCCCTTTGGCGGCTTTGGCTGCCTTGGTCGGTGCCGCGGTGGCTTCACCGGCAGCACCTGCCAGCAAAGGAATGCCCAGCGAGTCGCGCACCTTGTTTTCGATCTCGAAAGCCAGGTCGGGGTTTTCGCGCAGGAATTCGCGGGCGTTGTCACGGCCTTGGCCGATTTTTTCGCCCTGGTAGGCGTACCAAGCGCCGGATTTCTCGATGATCTTGGCTTCCACGCCCATGTCGATCACTTCGCCTTCGCGGCTGATGCCTTCGCCAAACAGGATGTCGAACTCGGCCGTCTTGAAGGGGGGCGCGACTTTGTTTTTGACCACTTTGACCTTGGTCTCGTTGCCGATCGCGTCGTCACCTTTCTTGATGGTGCCGGTGCGGCGGATGTCCAGACGGACCGAGGCGTAGAACTTGAGCGCGTTGCCGCCGGTGGTGGTTTCGGGACTGCCGAACATCACGCCGATCTTCATGCGGATCTGGTTGATGAAGATGACGGTGCAGTTGGTCTTCTTGATGGTGGCGGTCAGCTTGCGCAGGGCCTGGCTCATCAAACGCGCTTGCAAGCCGGGCAGGCTGTCGCCCATGTCGCCTTCGATTTCGGCCTTGGGGGTCAAGGCGGCGACCGAGTCGACCACGACCAGATCCACTGCGCCAGAGCGCACCAGGCTGTCCACAATTTCCAAGGCTTGTTCGCCGGTGTCGGGCTGGCTGATCAGCAGGTCCTGCAGGTTCACACCCAGGTTTTGGGCGTACTGCACATCCAAAGCGTGCTCGGCGTCCACAAAGGCGCAGGTGCCGCCCAGGCGTTGCATTTCGGAGATGACTTGCAAGGTCAGGGTGGTTTTACCGGACGATTCAGGGCCGTAGATCTCGATCACGCGGCCACGGGGCAGACCACCAACGCCCAAGGCGATGTCCAGACCGAGCGAGCCGGTGGAGACGACCTGGATGTCCTCGATCACTTCGCCTTCGCCCAGGCGCATGATGGTGCCTTTGCCAAACTGCTTTTCGATCTGGGCCAGTGCGGCTTGCAGGGCTTTGGCTTTTTCGGTGTTCACTTCGCTCATGGAAATCTCCTTGAATATCAATGGGTTGGGGCATCCGCTCCCTTGAAAGCGTGTGCTTTACTGGATGCGTGAACAGTACTGTAAACGAACTGTACAAACGAGTAAACGGTATTTTTAGTCAGTTTGCCTTATCATTTGCGGCATGACCGATGCACCGCTTGTCACCCTCACAGACCCCCCCTCCAAAGCGATGGACGACCGCTGGCGTCAAACCCATTTAGGGCGGCTGCTGGGTCACGCCATGCGGCGTTTTGACGAGCGGGTCTTGCACCTGATGGCGCACAACGAGGGCGTGCCCTTGGCGCTGGCCAACTTGGCCTCGCGCGACCAGATCACGGCTGCGCATGTGCACATCACGCGCCACTTGGCCTTGGAAGGCTCGCGCTTGACCGATCTGGCCCTGGCCGCAGGCATGAGCAAGCAAGCCATGGGCGATTTGGTGGACCAGTGCACGGCTTGGGGGCTGGTGCAAAGACAGGCCGACTTGCAAGACGCCCGCGCCAAGCGCGTGGTGTTCACGGCCGATGGATTGGCCTGGTTGCAGGCCTTCAAGGACGCGGTCGCACAGGCCGAAGCCGAGTTCAAGGACGCGGTGGGTCACGATGTGGCCACGGTGGTGGCGTTGGGCTTGGAGGCCTACGCACATTGAATGGCGCAATAGCCGGTGCGCTGACACTAAAATCAAGCTCAGAGCCCGATATACACCCTTAGCCGGGACGCCCTACTACAGGAGACAGCCATGCGAATTCTCATTGCCGAAGACGATCAGGTGCTTGCTGACGGTTTGTTGCGCACCTTGCGCAATGCGGGCGCGGCGGTGGACCACGTGGCCAGTGGCAGCGAGGCCGATGCGGCCCTCATGACCAACAACGAATTTGATTTGCTGATCCTCGACCTGGGCTTGCCCCGCATGCACGGTCTGGAAGTGCTCAAGCGCCTGCGTTCCAGAGGCTCGGTCTTGCCGGTGCTCATCCTCACGGCTGCAGACAGCGTGGAAGAACGCGTCAAAGGCCTGGACTACGGCGCGGACGACTACATGGCCAAGCCTTTCAGCCTGCAAGAACTCGAAGCCCGTGTGCGTGCCTTGACGCGCCGCGGCATGGGCGGTGCCACTTCGCAAATCAAACACGGCCCGCTGATCTATGACCAGTCCGGTCGCGTGGCCACCATCGACGGCAAGATGGTCGAGTTGTCCGCCCGCGAACTGGGCTTGCTCGAAGTTCTGCTGCAACGCGCTGGTCGCCTGGTGAGCAAAGACCAATTGGTCGAGCGCCTGTGCGAATGGGGCGAAGAGGTCAGCAACAACGCGATTGAGGTGTACATCCACCGCCTGCGCAAGAAAATCGAAAAAGGCCCAATCCGCATCGCCACCGTGCGCGGCCTGGGCTATTGCCTCGAAAAAATCCCGGGCTGAGTGTGCCTGTACACGGCTTGGCCTGAGCGCCACCACGCGGTGAAGTCGAAGCGATGAAATCCAAGGGCTGGAGCGTCAAGTTTTTCAAACGTGAACAGCGCTCGCTGTTCGGGGAAATCCTCGACTGGATGCTGACCCCGCTGCTGCTGCTGTGGCCCATCAGTCTGGCGCTGACCTGGCTGGTGGCGCAGGGCCTGGCCAACAAACCCTTTGACCGCGCCATGGTCTACAACGTGCAGGCGCTGGCGCAACAGGTCAAGCTCGGGTCCGACAAAAAAGTCCAATTTAGCCTGCCACAGCCCGCCAGCGAGTTGCTGCGGGCCGATGAAACCGACCTGGTCTATTACCAGGTGCGCGGTGCCAACAACGAGCACCTGAGCGGCGACCGCGATTTGCCTGCACCGCCCGCCGATGAGGACAAAGGCAGCAGCTACGAAGTGCACATCCGCGACGACGAAATGCGCGGCCTCGAAGTGCGCGTGGCCTACACCTGGATCCGGCTGGACGCCGATGGCAAACGGCCCGCCTTGGTGCAGGTGGCCGAGACCCGCGAAAAACGCTCGGTGCTGGCCGCCGAGATCATCAAGGGCGTGATGCTGCCCCAGTTCGCCTTGTTGCCCTTGGCGGTGCTGCTGGTGTGGCTGGCACTGGTGCGCGGCATCAAGCCCCTGTCCGAGCTCGAAGAGCGCATCCGTGCCCGCAAGCCCGACGACCTGAGCCCGCTCGACGACAAGGCCGTGCCCATGGAAGTGGCACCACTGGTGCTGTCGGTGAACGACCTGCTGGACCGCCTGAAAGATTCCATCGTCACCCAAAAACGCTTTTTGGCCGATGCAGCGCACCAGCTCAAAACGCCCTTAGCAGGCCTGCGCATGCAGGCCGACTTGGCGCAGCGTTCGGGCTCCAGCGAAGAAGACCTCAAAAAATCACTCCAGCAAATTGGCCGCGCCAGCGTGCAGGCCACGCACACCGTGAACCAGCTCTTGTCATTGGCCCGCGCAGAAGGCGGTGGTGCCAGCAGCGTGCCGCAGCAAGCCTGTGACATGGTGCGTTTGGTCAGCGATGTGTTGCAAGACTGCTTGCCCCGGGCCATGGACAAGGGCCTGGACCTGGGTTACGAAGGCGTAGACGCGGACACCCCCGGTGTCAAGGTCATGGGCAACCCGATCTTGCTCAAGGAAATGGTGCGTAACCTGGTGGAAAACGCGATCCACTACACGCCCTCCACACCCGAGCGGCCGGGCGTGATCACGGTGCGCGTGCTGGTGGACCCCTACAGCAAAGCGCTGGTCATGCAGGTCGAAGACAACGGCCCGGGCATCCCCATGGCCGAGCGCGATCTGGTGTTCCAGCCGTTTTACAGGGCCTTGGGCACCAACGTCGACGGCTCAGGCCTGGGCCTGCCCATCGTCAAAGAGATCGCCCAGCAGCACGGTGCCACGGTCAGCATCGACGCCACCTTCGAGCACCAGACGCCGCCTGGCGCGTGCTTTACGCTGCGCTTTGCCCCACCGGCCTGATCAGGCCGGTTTGCCCATGTTCAGCTGAAGGCGCTCGCGTTCCATCACGCGGGCCACGGCGGGCACGGCGGCGACCTTTTGCACAAAGGCCCACAGATCAGGGTGCTCTTCGGGCGTGATGCCGGCAATCGTGCCCCAGCGGGTCAGGGTCAGGCTGTAGGCGTCGAGCACGCCAAACTGCGCACCGCTGAGCCAAGCCTGGCCCTTGGCCGCAGCGGCTTGCACCAGCGCTTGCAACTCGCCCAATTGCTGGCGGAACAGTTGCGTGTTGTAGGGCTTGAGCGCCGCTTGCACTTCAGGCAAGTCCGAAAACTTTTGCGGCATGAAGATGTGGGTGAAGGTCGGGTGCACTGTGTTGTTCATCCAGGCCAAGGTGGAGATGGCTTGGGCGCGTGCCACAGGCTCGGTAGGCAAAAAGCCCGCCTGCGAAAAAATCTGGTCCAGGTGCAGCGCAATGGCCACGATCTGGGTGATGACCTGGCCGTTGTTCACCAGCACGGGCACTTGGCCGCGTGGGTTGATGGCCTTGTACTCGTCGCTGTTTTGCTCGCCCTTGTGCAGCTTGACCATGCTGGGCTCGAACTCGGCACCACTCATTTCCAGCAGCACGTGGGGCACAAAAGAACAGGCACCAGGGGCGAAATACAGTTTCAGACTCATGTGAAGATCTCCGACAGGGGATTATGGGGAAGCGGGCTTGGACGGTGCCGCAGCGGCAGGCACCTTGGACGGGGTGGCCGTGGGTGTGCTGCTGGTTGGGGCAGATGCAGCTTGACCTGGCGCGGCACTGGCGGGAGTGGCCACGGCCGGTGCAGCAGTGGCTGGCGTCGCCTCTGCCGCAGCAGCTTGGCTGGCAGGGGCCACCGCTTCAGAAGCAGGCACAGCAGGCGCAGAAGCCTCTTGCCCGGGCACGGTCACTTGCAGTGCTTCGGGCTTGATCTGCTGCTGCAGACGCTCGGGCTCGCGTTGCACATTGGGGCCCCAGCCCCAGCGTGCGAAGGCATCCCATTGCCAGGCCAGCGCGATCACGTTGAGCAGCAGCAATATTCCAATCCACCAACGCATCTTCATGGTTTGTCCTCGGCAAAGGGCCTGACACTGACTTCGGAGCTGTGGATGTCCAGCACGCCCGCATCGGTTTGCAATCGTAGCGCACCGCTGCTGCTCACCCCCAGCGATGTGCCTTGTGCGCCATCGCTGGTGTGCACGCGCCGACCCTTGAGCACATCGCGTGCTTCAAAGCGTGCTTGCAAAGGCCCAAAGCCGCTTTGCTCAAATGCCAAAACAGTTTGAATCAAGGGTGCCGCCACCAAGGCCAACGCCGATGGGGCGCTGATGTCAGGCAACCACTCGGTCAAGGCTGCAGGCGGTGTGTTCATGCCCTCGGCAGGACGGGGGCGGATGTTCAGGCCCACGCCGAACACCACCTGGCTGCGCCCGCCCATGCTGGCGGCCTCCACCAAAATGCCGCCCAGCTTGCGCTCTTGCACCCACAAATCGTTGGGCCACTTCAGGCCCACCTGCGGGTGCAGGCTCTCGGCCAGACTCAGGCCCACGGCCAGCGACAGGCCCGACCAATCTTTGGGCGCAATCGGCAGGCTGAGCGAAAACGTCAGCGAGTCGCCGGGCTGGCTTTGCCACACGCGGCCCATGCGGCCACGGCCTGCGGTCTGGCGCTCGGCCACCAGCAGTGTGGGCTCGGTTTGGCCCGCCCGTGCGCGGCGCATGAGTTCGCTGTTGGTCGAGTCCACCTCGGGCAGGATCTCGACGGTGAAGCTGGGCAGCCAGGGATAGACCTGTTCCCAGATGGCTTCAGCGGGCCAGGCCGTGGGCATGGCGCTCAGCCCTTTTTGTGGGTCTTCTTGCTGACCTTTTTGGCCTTGTCGGCCGACTTCTTGTCTTTGCTGTCAGCCTTGGTGTTTGCCTTGGCCTTTTTGGGGGCTCCGGCTTTTACCTTGGGCTGGGTGTCCGCTTTGGATTTCGCTTTGCCCTTGGCCTTTTTCTGGCTGGGGATCTTGGGCGTGTCTTCGCGGTCTTTGGGTGAGAGCAGCGTGCCGCGGCAGTTCTTGGCACCGCACCAGCAGGGGTACTCGGCCAAGAGCTTCTTGGTGTAGGGCTCGTCGATGATCAGGCCGTAGTCGTAGTTCAGCTCTTCACCGGCTTGGATGTTGCGCAGCGCCTTGATGAAGATGCGTTCGTTTTGCTCGTCGGCTTCGCAGTTCGGGTCGCAGCTGTGGTTGATCCAGCGCGAGGAGTTGCCGCCGTGCAGCGCGTCAATCACCTTGTCTTCGTTCACGTGGAAGTAGAAGGTGTGGTTCGGGTCATTGGGGTCGTGGGGGTGGCGGTCTTGTGCCTCGTCCCAGCTGATGACCTCGCCCACGTATTCAATCAGTGTCTCGCCTTCGGCAATGTCTTGCAGGGCAAACACGCCTTTGCCGTGCACACCGGAGCGGCGAACCTGGATGCGTCGGTTGGATGACGAACCGGAAGGAGAAACAGGAGTTTTGGCCACGGCGTTCAAAAATTTGTTATGGTGAATTCATGTGGGCGTGCGCGTGAGCGCGCCCAGGCGTGCATGTGTGCGAGCGCGCGAGCGCACGCGAGACAAGGGATTGTAGACATGAAAACTTTGGTGATTGCAGAGAAGCCTTCGGTGGCTCAAGACATCGTTCGGGCCCTGACCCCTGTGGCGGGCAAGTTCGAGAAACACGATGACCATTTCGAGAGCGACACCTATGTGGTGACGAGCGCGGTGGGCCATCTGGTCGAGATCCAGGCCCCCGAGCAGTACGACGTCAAGCGCGGCAAATGGAGTTTTGCCAATTTGCCCGTCATTCCGCCGCACTTTGACTTGAAGCCCGTGGACAAGACCAAGAGCCGTTTGAGTGCCGTGGTCAAGCAGGCCAAGCGCAAGGACGTGAGCGCCCTCATCAACGCCTGTGACGCGGGCCGCGAAGGGGAGTTGATCTTCCGATTGATCGAGCAGTACGCAGGCGGTGCCAAACCGCTGAACAAGCCCGTCAAGCGCCTGTGGCTGCAGTCCATGACGCCGCAAGCCATTCGCGATGGCTTTGACAGCCTGCGCAGCGAACAACAAATGCAAGGCCTGGCCGACGCGGCCCGCAGCCGCTCTGAAGCCGACTGGCTGGTGGGCATCAACGGCACGCGTGCCATGACCGCCTTCAACTCGCGCGATGGCGGCTTCTTCCTGACCACCGTGGGCCGTGTGCAAACCCCCACGCTGGCTGTGGTGGTCGAGCGCGAAGAGCAAATCCGCAAATTCGTGAGCCGCGACTACTGGGAGATCCACGCCGAGTTTGGCGCGGCAGCAGGCACCTACCCCGGCAAGTGGTTCGACCCGGCCTGGAAGAAAGAAGAAGACGGCGAGAAAAAAGCCGACCGAAAGTGGACCGCTGCAGAGGCCCAATCGATCGTGGACGCCGTGCGCGGCAAAACCGCCAGCGTGACCGAAGAGGCCACCCCCACCACACAAGCCAGCCCCGGCCTGTTTGACTTGACCAGCTTGCAGCGCGAAGCCAACGGCAAGTTCGGCTTTTCGGCCAAGACCACGCTGGCGCTGGCCCAAAGCCTGTACGAACGCCACAAGGCCCTGACCTACCCGCGTACCGATTCGCGCCACCTGCCCGAAGACTATGTGCCCGTGGCCAAGCAAACCTTTGAAATGCTGGCGGACAGCGGCATGCGCCACCTGGCGCCCCACGCGCTCACGGCCCTGAACAACAACTACGTGCGCAAGATCCCGCGCGTGTTCGACAACAAAAAAGTGTCGGACCACTTCGCCATCATCCCCACGCTGCAAGCGCCCAGCGGCTTGTCCGAGGCCGAGCAAAAGCTCTATGACCTGGTGGTGCGCCGCTTCATGGCGGTGTTCTTCCCGAGCGCCGAATACCAGGTGACCACCCGCATCAGCGTGGCCGCAGGCCACAGCTTCAAGACCGTGGGCAAAGTGCTCGTCAAACCCGGTTGGCTGGCCATCTATGGCAAAGAAGCGGCCAACGAAGTGGAAGACGCCAAAGACGGCGACAAGGGCCAGAACCTGGTGCCGGTGCAGCCGGGCGAGCAGGTCGGCGTCGAGTCGGTCGAAGCCAAGGGCCTCAAGACCCGTCCCCCCGCACGCTATTCAGAAGCCACGCTGTTGGGTGCCATGGAAGGCGCAGGCAAGATGGTCGACGACGACGAGCTGCGCGAAGCCATGCAGGAAAAAGGCCTGGGCACACCAGCCACCCGCGCGGCCATCATCGAAGGCTTGATCAACGAAAAGTACATGCTGCGCGAAGGCCGCGAGATGATCCCGACGGCCAAGGCCTTCCAGCTCATGACGCTCTTGCGCGGTTTGGGCGTGGAAGAACTGTCCAAGCCAGAGCTGACCGGCGAGTGGGAATACAAGCTGGCCCAGATGGAGCAAGGTAAATTGAGCCGAGGCCAGTTCATGGCCGAGATCGCGGCCATGACCGAGCACATCGTCAAGAAAGCCAAAGAGTACGACCGCGACACCGTGCCCGGCGACTACGCCACCCTCAGCACGCCCTGCCCCAACTGCGGCGGCGTGGTCAAGGAAAATTACCGCCGTTACACCTGCACCGGCGCACAGGGTGCGACCGAAGGCTGCGGCTTCTCGTTTGGCAAGTCACCTGCCGGTCGCACCTTTGAGCCCGCCGAAGTCGAGCAGTTCATGCGCGACAAAAAGATTGGCCCGCTGGACGGCTTCCGCTCCAAAGCCGGTTGGCCCTTCGTGGCCGAGATGGCGCTCAAATACAACGAAGAAGAAAAGAACTGGAAGCTCGAATTCGACTTCGGTGACGACAAGAAAAACGAAGACACCGGGGAGATCGTCGAGTTCACCGATGCATCGCTGGGCGCCTGCCCCAAGTGCGGCAGCCCGGTGCACGAGCACGGCAGCAACTACGTGTGCAGCAAAGCCGTGCCCACCAACGAACAACCCACGCCCAGCTGCGACTTCAAGAGCGGCCAGATCATCTTGCAGCAACCCATCGAGCGCGAGCAATTCAGCAAACTGCTGGCCACCGGCAAGACCGACTTGCTCGACAAGTTCGTCAGCAACCGCACACGCCGCAGCTTCAAGGCCATGCTGGCCTGGAACCCCGAAGAAGGCAAAGTCAGCTTCGAGTTTGAGCAGCGCGAAGGCGGCAAGAAATATCCGCCTCGCAAAACAGCGACCAAAACGCCGTTTGGCAAAGTGGCAGTGAAGAAAGCTGCCGCCAAAACCCCCGCTGCCAAAAAAGCCGCCAAGACCGCCGCGCCCAAAGCACCGCGCAAAGCCGCTGTCGGCACCTTGAAGCCCAGCACCGCTTTGGCCGCCGTGATCGGCGACGGCACCTACGCCCGCACCGAAGTGGTCAAGAAAATCTGGGACTACATCAAAGCCAACGGCCTGCAAGACCCGGCCGACAAACGCTCCATCAAAGCCGACGGCAAACTGCAAGCCGTCTTCGGCAAAGACCAGGCCACTATGTTCGAGCTGGCCGGCATCATCGGCAAGCACCTGAGCTGAGCGGTGCTCAGCCTCCGGGTGTCTGAGGCTCCTACAGAACTCCCCCTGTAGGAGCTGAACTTGTTCGGCGAGGGTTTGGCTCTAAGGCGTTTAACGAGGTGCCTTATCCGCTCACAGGCAACTCACGCATTGAAATTCAACCCCAGCCCAGCCACCGGCCAATCGTCCACCGCGATCAATCGCCCTGTCCCAGACAGGGTGATGTAGGCGGTGCGGTGGCCGGGGCCGCCAAAGCAGATGTTGGTGGTGTAGAGGTCGGGCAGGGGGATGTGTTGCACGGTTTGGCCATCGGGGCTGACGATAGAGATGCCGCCGTGCAGCAAGGTGGCCACGCAGATGTTGCCTTGGGCATCGACGGCCATGGAGTCAAAGCGTTGGTAGTGCCCGCCGGGTGATGCTGTCACCATGCGTGCGCCCTGCGGCGATGGCCAGGGGTCTTTGTGCACTTGGCCGGGGGCGGTGACGTCAAAGGCCCACACGCGAGCGCCTTCGGTCTCGGCGTAGTAAAGCGTTTGGCCATCGGGCGAGAGTGCAATGCCGTTGGGCGTCATCACGGGCCGGGACACAGCGTGTACGCCCGAGCCGTTGGGCTGCGCATAAAACAGGCCGCCCCGGTCCATCTCGTGGTGGCGCACCTTGCCCAGGTCGGTGAAGTAAAAGCCGCCATGCGCGTCAAACACCAGGTCGTTGGGGCCGCGCAGGCCGATGCCGTCCACCTGTTCATACAGGCGCTCAAATTTGCCGGTGTTCAGGTTCACGCGCTCGATGCGTCCACCGGAGTAGTCGTGCGCCTGGCCGATCGGGCGCAAACAGTTGCCGGGGTCCCGCGTCCATTCAAAGCCACCGTTGTTGCAGATGTAGACCGCGCCATCGGGCCCGATGGCCGCGCCGTTGGGGCCCGCGCCGAGTTCGGCCACCACCTGCACACGCCCATCGGGCCTCACGCGGGTGAGCGTGCCGCGTGCGATCTCGACCAAGAGCACCGAGCCATCGTCCATGGCGATGGGCCCTTCTGGAAATTGCAGACCGGTGGCGAGTTCACGGATGTTCATGGGGGCCTCTCTGAGTGGTGCTTTCAATGTAATGAGCGCCAGCCCTGCGGCAAGCGGGGATTCCCTAGGGCACGCGGTCTGTGGCGCTGCGGAGCTACACCTTGGGGACAGTGCAAACACACCGAAAGACAGATGGTCATGAACCCGTCAGGTGGCCAAACTGAGCGCTGTCTTCAACAACACAAGGAATGTTTCATGAAACGTTTGACCACTCACATCATGGGCGCTGGCGCGGCATTGCTGATGGCCTGGCCCTTGGGCGCTGCATTGGCCGCCCCCGAGACCGGTGCCAGCTCGGGCTTGGGCACCGGGCCATCGAAGTTCATCGAGCGCCAGGAAGAGGCGATCCACGCCATGGGCCAGGTGCGCACGCAAGAAAAGTCTGTGGCGGCCACACGCTCGCAACTCAAGACGCAAGCCAAGTTGATCAAGCTCACGGGCGAGCTGGTTGCGGCGCAGGACAAGCTGGTGGAGCGCAGCCGTGAGCAGATCAAGGACCACAGCAAAGACACGCCCGCCATCCAGGAGCAGCTGCAGGCGCAGGAAAAAACACAGCTGCAATTGCTGGACCAGTTGAAGGCGCAAGACAAAGAGTTGGCCAAAACGCTGGAGCACTTGCAGCAGCAAGAAAAGCAGCAGCTTCAGCTGCACGAGCAGCTCAAAGCCCGACGCGCCACCAAACCGTCTTGAAGGCGTCTTGAAGGGCGCTGGCCCAGATGCAGTCACTCAGACTGTCGATGTGAGCGTGACCTTGACCGGCAGGGCGGCGATGCGTGTGCGCAGTGCCTCTTGCACGGCCACGTCGCATGTGGCTGGCAGCGTGACGCTGACTGGCAAGTCGCCTTGCGCCAAGACCTGGGGCCGCATGTCGGGCGCGATGTTCAGCGGGGTGCAGACTTGGTCGATGAGGGCTTGCACCACGGCAGCGGTGGCCAGCGTGCGCAGTTCGGGCTTGTAGATCTTGCCCACGTTGGTGACCGGTATGCGCTCGATGATGGTGATGGACTTGGGTTTGGCAGGGCCCTCATCCACGCGCTCTGCGGTGAATGCGAGCAACTCGGCCTCGCTCACTTGTGCGCCTTCTTTGAGCGTGGCAAAAGCCACTGGCAGCTCGCCCGCATAGGCGTCGGGCGCACCCACGGCCGCGCACAGGGCCACAGCGGGGTGTGCGCCCAGCGCGTCTTCGATCACTTTGGGGTCGATGTTGTGGCCGCCCCGGATGATCAGGTCTTTGGCGCGGCCGGTCAGGTGCAGGCGGCCTTGCGCGTCCACAAAGCCCACGTCGCCAGTGATCAACCAACCGTCGGGCGTGAAGCTGCGGGCGGTTTCGGCCGCGTCCAGATAGCCCGAGAACAAATTGGGGCCCTTGTAGAGCACCATGCCTTTGTCGCCAGTGCGCAGGGTTTGGTCAGTAGCCTGCCCATCGCTGTTCAGGCCCGCGATGCGCACGCGGGCGTGCGGCAGCGGCCAGCCCACGCAGCCAGCCGGCGCACTCAGGCCCGGCGGGGCCACAGTGCTCAGGCCTGCAGTCTCGGTCATGCCCAGGCTTTCGTTGATCTGCAGGCCAAAGGCTTGCTCAAAGCGCAAGGCCAGCTCGGGCGGCAGCGGGGCAGAGCCGGTGCGCACGGCACGCAGGCGCGAAATGTCAGCCCCCGCCAGCGGCACCGCCGCCAGTGCGGCCAGCACCGTGGGCACGCCCGACATGAGCGTGCAGCCGTGGTGCGCCACCAGCCGCCAATAGTTGGCAATCACCTCGCGGTTGCGAAACAGGCTGGGTGTGGGAATCAGGATGTGCATGCCCACCGCCAGCGAGCACAAGGCACCCGGCAGCACGCCCGCCACATGGAAAAGGGGGTAGCCGTTGATGGTGACGTCGGTGCTTTGAAAGCCCTGCATCTGCGCGTTGGCCCAGGCGGTGAAGATTTGCGCACCATGGCTGTGGCGGGCCAGCTTGGGCGCACCGGTGGTGCCCCCGGTGTGAAAGTAAGCCGCGATGTCGTGCTGCTGAAACACACGCTCGCTGATGAGCCGGTCGTTCACCTGCCCAGCGCGTGCGGCATGGAAGTCCTGCACGCCCTCAGGCAAGGCTGTGTCCGCAGGCAATGGGCCGCCGTCGGGGTTGACCAGCAAAATGGTTGTCAGGGCCGGGCATTGGCTTTGCAGGCGCAGTGCTTTGCTGCGCATTTGGCTGTCGTCGTCCACGCCATGGGCGATGAGCACTTGTGCACCGCTGGCTTGCAGCAAAGACGCCAGCTTGTCGTCGCTCAGCAGCGGGTTGAGCGGCTGCACAATGCCTGCAGCCTCGCCACCCCAAAGGGCCAGGTGGTAGGCCAGCCCACCGGGCAGCAAGACGGCCACCACATCGGTGGACCGCAAGCCCAAGTTGAACAGCAAGTTGGCCGTTTGGTGAATGCCTTGCAGCAGATCGCGGTAGGTCCAGGTGGTGGACGGGCCGCCCACTTGGCCGGTGTGCAGCATGGTGAGCGCAGGCCGGTCCGCGCAAGCCAAGGCCGTCTCGCGGATCATGGTGTAAGTGCTGTCCCAAGGCATGGCTTGGGCCAAAGGGGTGTGTTCGATCTGGCGGATCTCTTGCAGGGATTGAACAGGGGCAGAAACAGTCAGGCGCATGGGGTGTCCGTCAACAAGCAATCTGCATGTTAGCCAGCGATGGCTTTGGGGGGGTACGCGTGGGCGACAAGTTGCATGGGTGCACGCGCAGGGCCGACCCTTGCGCATAAACTGCGTGCAGCTTATTGACTCAACTGCCCATGCCATCCTCTGCTGCTTTTTTGAGCCCCGAACAGACCGCCCAGGCCCTGCCCTATGCCGCTTTGGCCCGCGAGATCGAAGCCCTGCTGCAAGACGCCAGCGTGGCAGTGCCCCCGCGCATCGTGCAGCCATTGCAGGGTGGTGGCAGTTTGTTTGTCATGCCTGCAGCCGATGCGCAGGTGGCGATCACCAAGCTCATCAGCTTCATCCCCGGTAACGCCCAGCGCGGCTTGCCGACCATCCAGGGCGACATCGTGGTGTTCGATGTGCAGACCGGTCAGCGCATCGCTTTGCTGGATGGCCCCACCGTCACGGCGCGGCGCACCGCTGCAGTGTCTTTGCTGGCTGCGCAGAAACTGGCGCCGCGCCGCGATGGCCCCCTGCTCATCGTCGGCGCAGGGGTGCAGGGCCGTGCGCACCTGGAAGCCTTTCACGAAGGTCTGGGTGTGCAAGAGGTGTGGGTGGCTTCGCGCAGCGCTGCCAGTGCCGATGCCCTGGTGGCCCATGCGCAGACGCTGGGCATGCGGGCGCAGCGGGTGGACGACCCCAATGCTGCTTTGGCCCATTGCCCCTGGGTAGTGAGCGCCACGCCCGCGCAGGAGGTGGTGCTGACGGGCCTGCCCCGCAGCGATGCCTTCATCGCCGCTGTGGGCGCGTTCACGCCGCGCATGGTGGAATGGTCGCCCGAGGTCTGCCAGCATTTGGCGCAGACCGGCACGCTGGTGGCGGACACCCGCGATGCCGATCATGAAGCGGGCGATTGGCTGCAAGCGGGCCTGGACGTGAGCGCCCTGCCCACGCTGGCCGATGTGGTCCAGCAGACCCCGGCCTGGGCGCAAACCCAGCGGCCATCAGGCCCGGTGTTTTTCAAGAGCTGCGGCTGGGCGGGTTGGGACCTGGCGGCAGCGCGGTGCATGACCCGCACACGCCTTGTGCAGGGCTGATCCGCTTTTATCCAATCAACATTTGAGGAGAGAACATGGTTCAACGCATTGATGTCGGCGCACGCATGTCGGAAGTCGCCATCCACAACGGCACTGTTTACCTGGCCGGACAAATTGCCGAAGTGCCTGGACAAGACATGGAAGGCCAGACCCGGCAAGTGCTGGCGGCCATTGACGCTTTGCTGGCCAAGGCCGGTAGCGACAAGTCCAGGATTTTGATGGCCCAGATTTTCATCACCGATCTGGCCGACTTTGCCGCCATGAACCGCGTGTGGGACGCCTGGGTCGTGCCCGGTCACACCCCACCCCGCGCCACGGTGCAAGCCGCTTTGGCCAACCCGGACTGGAAGATCGAGGTGGTGGTGACAGCCGCGGTGTGAGCACCGCGGCGGGTGCTTGCTGAGCCGCTAACATCGCGCCATGGAATACACCTTTGCCTCGGCCACCATCTTGTTGCTGTTGATCACCGATCCCTTTGGCAACATCCCGACCTTTGCCAATGCGCTCAAGCATGTGGCACCCGAGCGGCGTGCCTGGGTCATCGTGCGCGAAATCTCGATTGCGTTTGGCGTGCTCCTGGCCTTCATGTTCGTGGGTGAAGGCTTTCTCAAGCTCATGGGCTTGCACCAGACCTCGCTGCAACTGGCGGGCGGTGTGGTGCTGTTTTTGATTGCGCTGGGCATGATCTTTCCGCCACAGGTTGCGCCTGAAACCACTTTTCAGGGCGAACCGCTGATCGTGCCTTTGGCCATTCCTGCGGTGGCAGGCCCATCGGCGCTGGCCACCGTCATCTTGTTGGTGAGCCAGGCCCCGGATCGGCGACTGGAATGGATCGCTGCCCTCACCGTCACCATGGCGGTGGGGGCCATAGTGTTGTTGCTGGCCGACCGCATCCAGCGCTTGCTGGGCGAGCGCTTTGTCATGGCCATGGAACGCTTGATGGGCCTGATCTTGGTGGCGGTGGCCGTTGAGATGATGGTGCGCGCTTTTCAGGCACTCCGATAATCTTGCTCTCAACAAAAAAGCCCTGGCCTGATGTGCATCGGGCAAGGGCTTGTGGCCGCCAGTGGCTCCACCGGCGGGGGTGGTCAGGCGTTCAGCGCCCCACCACGCGAGCCATCTCTAGGCACTTGTTGGAGTAACCCCATTCGTTGTCGTACCAGGCCACCACCTTGATGAAGGTGCTGTCCAGTGCGATGCCCGCATCCGCGTCAAACACGCTGGTGCAGACTTCACCACGGAAGTCGGTCGAGACCACTTTGTCGGTGGTGTAGCCCAGCACGCCCTTCAAAGCGCCTTCGCTTTGCGCCTTCATTTCGGCGCAAATTTCGGCATAAGTGGCGGGGGTGTCCAGCTCGGCGGTCAGGTCGACCACCGACACGTCCGAGGTGGGCACGCGAAACGCCATGCCGGTCAGCTTGCCCTGTATGGCGGGGATCACCACACCCACGGCCTTGGCGGCACCCGTGCTGCTGGGGATGATGTTTTCCAGAATGCCACGGCCACCGCGCCAGTCCTTGTTGCTCGGTCCGTCCACGGTCTTTTGGGTAGCGGTGGCGGCGTGCACGGTGGTCATCAGGCCGCGCTTGATGCCCCACTTGTCGTTGAGTACCTTGGTGATGGGGGCCAGCGCGTTGGTGGTGCAGCTGGCGTTGCTGATGATGGCCTGGCCCGCGTATGACGCATGGTTCACGCCGTACACAAACATGGGCGTGTCGTCTTTGGACGGGGCCGAGATCACCACCTTCTTGGCACCCGCAGCCAGGTGCTTGCCAGCGCTGTCCTTGTCCAGGAACAGCCCCGTGGCTTCGATCACCACGTCGGCGCCGACCTCGTTCCACTTCAGATTGGCCGGGTCACGCTCTTGCGTCAGGCGGATCTTCTTGCCGTTGACCACCAGCGTGTTGCCCTCGACGGCCACGGTGCCTTTGAAGCGGCCGTGGACGCTGTCGTACTGGAGCATGTAGGCCAGGTACTCGGGTTCGAGCAAATCGTTGATGCCGACGATCTCGACGTCGTTGAAGTTCTGTACCGCTGCGCGGAACACCATGCGGCCAATGCGGCCAAATCCGTTGATGCCAATCTTGGTGGTCATGTGGAGTCTCACTTTCCTTGTGGGGTTACAGCAGTGGGCTTGGCTGCCAGCAGCAGAGCCATCTGCAATGTAACCATCTTATTTGAAAAGATGAAACTTTGTTACATGCCGGGTGCTTGTGTGGGTTTGTTCTGGTTTTGTAACTGGCATGAAAAAAGCGCCCGAAGGCGCTTTGTTCGTGAACTTCATGACTCAGATGTCGGTGCCCCGCTGGGGCGATGTGGCAAAGCGAAGCGCCTCTGAGCCCGGGCGGGGCACCGGCAGCTGAGTCTGCCGCAGGCACCTGCCCCATCAGACGTGGGTCACTTCTTCTTGGCCACCACCCGCACCATCTCCAGGCACTGCTTGGCGTAGCCCCATTCGTTGTCGTACCAGGCCACGATCTTGACGAAGCTCTTGTCGAGAGCAATGCCCGCAGTGGCATCGAACACGCTGGCGCAGGGCTCGCCGCGGAAGTCGGTGGAGACGACTTTTTCGTCGGTGTAGCCCAGCACGCCCTTCAGGGCACCTTCGCTTTGGGCCTTCATTTCGGCGCAGATTTCGGCGTAGCTGGCGTCGCTGCCCAGCTCCACCGTCAAGTCCACCACCGACACGTCCGAGGTGGGCACACGGAAGGCCATGCCGGTGATCTTGCCCTTGATCTCGGGGATCACCACGCCCACGGCCTTGGCCGCGCCCGTGCTGCTGGGGATGATGTTTTCGAGGATGCCACGGCCGCCGCGCCAGTCTTTGCGCGAGGAGCCGTCCACAGTCATTTGGCTGGCGGTGGCAGCGTGCACGGTGGTCATCAGGCCGCGTTTGATGCCCCATTTGTCGTTGAGCACTTTCACCACGGGGGCCAGGCAGTTGGTGGTGCAGCTGGCGTTTGACACGATGGCTTCGCCTGCGTACTTTTTGTGGTTCACGCCATAGACGAACATGGGAATGCTGTCTTTGGACGGGGCCGAGATCACCACTTTTTTGGCACCCGCTGCAATGTGCATTTGGCTGGTGGGCTCGGTCAGGTAGTGGCCGGTGCATTCGAGCACGGTGTGCACGCCCATCTCGCCCCAGCGCAGGTTGTGCGCGTCGCGCTCGTGCGAGAGCTTGATTTTTTTGCCGTTGACGATCAGGGTGTCGTCGGTGAAGTCCACTGTGCCATCAAAGCGGCCATGCACGCTGTCGTACTTGAGCATGTAAGCCAGGTAATCGGCGGGCTTGGGGTCGTTGATGCCGACGATCTGGATGTCGTCGTAACCGTGCTTGAGTGCGGCGCGCAGTGCCAAACGGCCAATGCGACCGAATCCGTTGATGCCAAGCTTGATGGTCATGTGAATGCCTCAGGAGAAAGTTACTAAACCGTTACGTAACCGGATTTGAAACCAAAACCCTTTCAGGATCCTGATCCCCGGACGTGACCTCAGCGCCTCGTGGGCGCTGAAGGGGTCCGGCCGGTCAGTGGCCTTTTCAGGCCTTGAGCAGCGCAGCGTGGACGGTGTCCGCCACGTTTTCGGCGGTGAAGCCGAAGTGTTTGAACAGCACAGGCGCTGGGGCCGACTCGCCGTAGGTGTCGAGGCCGACCACGGCAGCGCAGCCGTATTTCCACCAGCCGTCGGTGGAGCCCATCTCGACCGCCACGCGGGGCAGGCCTGCAGGCAGCACGCTTTGCTTGTATTCGGTGTCCTGGCGGTCGAACACATTGGTGCTGGGCATGGAGACCACGCGCACACCGATCTTGCGTTCGGCCAGCAGCTTTTGCGCGGCCAGGGCCAGTTGCACTTCAGAGCCGGTGGCGATGATCACGCCATGGGTCTTCTTGATGCCGACATGGGCAGGCTCGGACAGCACATAAGCGCCACGGCTGATGTCGCCCAGATCGCTCTTGGGCGAGTAAGCCAGGTTTTGGCGGCTCAGCAGCAGGGCCGATGGGCGGTTCGCGTTTTGCAGCGCCACAGCCCAGGCCACGGTGGTTTCGGCCGTGTCGGCAGGGCGCCACACGTCCAGACCGGGGATCAGGCGCAGGCTGGCGGCGTGCTCGATCGACTGGTGGGTCGGGCCGTCTTCGCCCAGTCCGATGGAGTCGTGGGTGAACACGTGCACCACGCGCTGCTTCATCAGTGCGGCCATGCGGATGGCGTTGCGGCTGTAGTCGCTGAAAGTCAGGAAGGTGCCGCCGTAGGGGATGTAACCACCGTGCAGAGCCACGCCGTTCATGATGGCGGCCATGCCGAATTCGCGCACACCGTAGTTGATGTGTCGACCAATGGCACCGTCTTCAGTCTTGACCACGTCACCGGCCAGGTCCACGCGGAAGGCGGGGGTGCTTTTGGTGTTGGTCAGGTTGGAGCCGGTCAAGTCGGCCGAGCCGCCCAGCATTTCGGGCAGAGCGGCGGTGAAGGCTTCCAGTGCCAGTTGGCTGGCTTTGCGGCTGGCCACGGTCTCGCCCTTGGTGTGGGCGGCCACGACGGCGTCAAACGCCACCTGGTTGAAGTTCTTGGGCAAGTCGCCCTTCATGCGGCGCACAAACTCTTTGGCCTCTGCAGGGAAGGCGGCTTTGTAGGCGGCAAAAGCGGTGTTCCAAGTGGCTTCGCGGGCAACGCCTGCGGCCTTGGCGTCCCAATCGGCATACACCTCTTTGGGGATCTTGAAGGGCTCGGCCGTCCAGCCCAGGGCTTCGCGGGTGAGTTTGATTTCTTCGGTGCCCAATGGCTCGCCGTGGGCTTTGGAGGTGCCCGCACGGTTGGGCGAGCCCTTGCCGATGGCGGTCTTGCAGACGATCAGGGTGGGCTTGTCGGCGCTGTGTTTGGCGCTGGCAATCGCAGCCGACACGGCCGCAGCGTCATGGCCGTCCACCGCGTCGATCACGTTCCAGCCGCAGGCGGCAAAGCGCTGGGGCGTGTTGTCGATGAACCAGGGGGCCACTTTGCCGTCGATCGAGATGCCGTTGTCGTCGTACAGGGCGATCAGTTTGTTCAGCTTCCAGGCACCGGCCAGGGCCACGGCTTCGTGGCTGATGCCTTCCATCAAGCAGCCGTCACCCAGGAAAACGTAGGTGCGGTGGTCCACGATTTTGTGATCGCCCTTGTTGAACTCGGCGGCCAACATCTTCTCGGCCAGGGCCATGCCCACGGCATTGGTGATGCCTTGGCCCAGCGGGCCGGTGGTGGTTTCCACGCCGGGGGTCACGCCCACTTCGGGGTGACCGGCGGTTTTGCTGTGCAGGGTGCGGAAGTTTTTCAGGTCATCGACCGACAGCTTGTAGCCGGTCAGGTGCAGCACCGAATAGATCAGCATCGAGCCGTGGCCGTTGGACAGCACAAAGCGGTCGCGGTTGGCCCAGTGCGGGTTTTTGGGGTTGTGTTGCAGGTGATCGCCCCACAGCGCGACGGCCATGTCAGCCATGCCCATGGGCGCGCCGGGGTGACCGGAGTTGGCTTGTTGAACAGCGTCCATTGCGAGGGCGCGGATGGCATTTGCCATTTGTTGTTGATTGGCCATGGGGGCAACTCCGGGAAAAGTATTCTGGAAAACCCGTGATTTTAACGGGCGATTGGCCGAACCGATTCGGGACGTGGCTGGTCGCCAGCGGTGCTCAGGGCGCAGCAGGCTGCCGGGATTCTTTTTGCTGCTGTGTCAACAAGTACCGACGCATGGCCACCGATGGGGCGTCAGCAGCCACTGAAAATTCATACAAGTCTTCTGGTGCTGTCGCGGCCAGGGCTTGCTCTTGAAGGGCCAGCCCCACCACGTCTTCTTGAAATGCCACAAAAAGCTGATCGTGCATGAATTGCGTGGTGGCTTTGTCGTCCTGCGCAAAGTCGCGGCCGTGCACGATGAAGTAATGCGTGGTTGTGGCCGTTTCGGGCGTGGGCATGTGTGCGGTGCGAATGCGGAAGTTTTTGCGCGCTGCTTCAGGCACATGGCAATCGTAAAAAGTCACCGACACCTCATGGATGCCGACACTGCGAAACGCCGACCGCACAATGCGGGCCGCCTGACCTTGGCCGTTCAGGCCAGTAGGCACCGCCCAAACCGGGGGCAAGGTGGTGGGCACCACGTTGCGCAGCAGTGCAAATTGGCCGTCGCCGATTTCGGATTCAAAAGCGGCTTTTGCATAGTCGGGCGTGCCAAAACTTTTGGCGTGCAAAAAGCTCAGGTGGGTCAGGTCGAGCAAATTTTCATGCAGGCGCACATAGCTGGCTTTCAGGTGCAAGTAGCCCTGCGAAGTTTCCCACTGCTTGTTTTCCAACCAGTCTTGCTCAGGCAGTTTGCTGAGGTCGGCTTTGTCCGGGTCGCCCATCCAGATCCAGACCACAGGGCCTCGTTCATGCGTGGGGTAGCTTTTGATGCCAATGTTCGCGGGGCAGGTGGCCTGTGAGGGTACTTCGATGCAGTTGCCTTCGGTGTTGAAACGAAAGCCGTGGTAACCACAGACGATGGTGTCGCCCTCCAGAGTGCCGGCAGACAAGGGCATGGACCGGTGCGGGCATCGGTCTTCCAGGGCAATGATTTGCCGGTTGGCGGCGCGGTAAAGCACCACCCTCTGACCCAGCAGCGTCCGGGGCAAGAGCTGGGCTTTCACCTCTTGAGCGAAGGCGGCGACATACCAGTCGTCCATGATGAAAGGGGTGTGCCGGTCGGCCAGACGTTGGGATGCGGCCTGGCTGGCCGCGATCACTTTGGGCAGAGGTCTTGTCATTGAGGCGTCTCCTGCTGGGCATGAAGTGTGCAGCCCATGGCAATCACTTTAGCAGTCGCCACCGAGAATCCCTTGGCGTACAGGCCAGCCGTTGACGCGTAAAGGACATGGCAACATTGGGGGATGGATGAATCTTTGCAAAGCCCCCTAGAACGACCTGCGCGGCCTCTGGCCAGCGCCATGGTGTTGGCCGCAGGTCGCGGCGAGCGCATGCGGCCTTTGACCGATGCCACCCCCAAGCCCATGCTGACGGTGCGCGGCCAGCCCTTGATGCAGTGGCCCATGCAGGCCCTGGCCCGCGAAGGGTTCACGCAGCAGTTGATCAACACCGCTTGGCTGGGCGAGCAGATCCCCGCTCACTTTGGGCATCAAGTCGTTTGGCAAGGCTTGCCGCCTGTTGAGTTGACGTATTCCCACGAAGGCCAGGACTTTGGCCATGCGCTGGAGACGGCGGGCGGCATTGTCCGGGCCCTGCCCCAGCTGGCCGAGGTGTTTTGGGTGGTGGCGGGCGATGTGTTTGCGCCCGACTTTGTGTTTGCCGCAGAGGCCGCCAGGCGTTTTGCCGCCAGCGATGCATTGGCCCACCTGTGGCTGGTGCCCAACCCGAGCCACAACCCGGGCGGTGACTTTGGCCTGTCGCCCACGGGCGCGGTGCTGAACCTGTCCAAAGGTGCCCCCGGTTGTGACCACACCTTCAGCACCATTGCTTTGTACAAGCGGGCTTTCTTTGCCGACTGCGGCCTGCCCGCAGGCAATCCACAAGGCGTGGCCCTGGCCCTGGCACCCTTGCTGCGTGCTGCCATGGACCGGGGACAGGTCTCGGGCGAGGTTTACACCGGCCCTTGGACCGATGTGGGCACGCCCGAGCGCTTGGCACAGCTCAATGCCTGAACGCCATAATGACCGCAACGATTCTTCCAAACACCATGATTGAACACGCATCCATTTACGCCCAACGTCGCGCCCGCGTGGCGGCCCAGTTGGGCGCGGGCGGCATCGCCATCGTCCCGACTGCGCCGGAGCGTCAGCGCAACCGCGACAGCGATTTCCTGTACCGGCACGACAGTTACTTCTATTACTTGACGGGCTTCAGCGAGCCCAACGCCACGCTGGTGATTACGGCCGAGGGCGAGGCCACTTTGTTTTGCCAGCCCAAGGACATGGAGCGCGAAATTTGGGACGGCATCCGTTTGGGGCCTGATGCAGCGCCTGCATTTTTGGGATTGAACAAGGCATTTGCATCGACCGAGCTGGCCGCGCAGATGCCCAAGTTGCTCGAAAACCGCAGCACCGTCTGGTACCCCTTTGCAACGCATGCCGGGCTCGAAGGCCGTGTGGACGGATGGCTGCAGTCGGTGCGTGCGCGTGTGCGTTTTGGCGCTTTGTGCCCCGAGCTGCAGCGCGATCTGTGCAGCTTGCTCGACGAGATGCGTCTGGTCAAAGATGCGCACGAGCAGGCCATCATGCGCCGCGCCTCGGCCATCAGCGCCCGTGCCCACATCCGCGCCATGCAGCGCAGCGCCGCCATGCTGCGCACCGGCCAGGATGTGCGCGAATACCACCTGGACGCCGAGCTGCTGCACGAGTTCCGCCAGCACGGCTCGCAGTACCCGGCTTATGGCTCGATCGTGGCGGCTGGGGCCAATGCCTGTGTGCTGCATTACCGCGCCGATGCGGGGCAAATCCGCGACGGCGAGTTGGTGCTGATCGATGCCGGTTGCGAGCTGGACGGTTACGCCAGCGACATCACCCGCACCTTCCCGGCCAACGGAAAATTCACCGGGCCGCAGCGTGCCTTGTATGACCTGGTGCTGGCCTCGCAGGACGCCGCCGTGGCGGCGACCCACGCGGGTGCACGTTTTGTGGACCCGCACGATGCGACCGTGGCGGTGCTGGCGCAGGGTTTGCTCGACCTGGGCTTGCTCGACAAACACAAGGTCGGTACCGCGCAAGACGTGATCGCCAACCGCAGCTACTTTGCCTTTTACATGCACCGCACCGGCCACTGGCTGGGCATGGACGTGCACGATTGCGGCAGCTATGTGGAGCCCTCGCAGGTGGGTCAAGTCAGCGAGCGCAAAGACCCGCTGAGCGGCGAAATCATCAAGGACCGCCCGAGCCGCATCTTGCAGCCGGGCATGGTGCTGACCATCGAGCCGGGGCTGTATGTGCGCCCCGGTGAAGGCGTGCCAGAGCAGTTCTGGAACATCGGCATCCGCATCGAAGACGACGCCATCGTGACCGACTCCGGTTGCGAGCTGATCACGCGTGGCGTGCCGGTCAAAGCCGATGAGATCGAAGCCCTGATGCGGGCTTGAGCACCATGATACAGACGGCGCGTGTGTTGTCCATTCAGACGGGGCGGGTTCGCCCCCTCATGGTTGGTGAGCGCAAGCTCATGTCGGCAATCGGCAAGACACCCGTGACCGGGGCGGCGCTGGCAGGCCCGTTGGGGCTTGAGGGCGACGAACAGTCGGATTTGAGCGTGCATGGTGGTCTGAGCAAGGCCATCTACGCCTTGCCTTCGGAGCATTTGGCCTGGTGGCAAGCGCAGCGCCAGGCGCAAGGCGTCACCTTGTTCGATGAGCCTTTGGCCCCCGGCTATCTGGGTGAAAACCTCAGCCTGCAAGGCCTGCTGGAAGATCAGGTGTTCATCGGCGACCTGTTGCGCTTTGAGCAGGTGGTTTTGCGCGTGACCCAGCCGCGAGAACCCTGCGGCAAATTCAATGCGGTCATGGGCTACAAGCAAGCGGCCAAAGACATGGTGCAAAGCGGGCGCTGTGGCTTTTATCTGGCAGTGGATGTGGGCGGTACCTTGCGGGCCGGCGAGTCCTTCACGGTGGAGCGGGGCCCGCAAGCGGTGTCGATCGCACAGGCCTTGGGCCACAAAGCCTGGAAGCATTTGCGCTGACTGTGGCCCTTTTGCGTGGTCCATCTGTGCGTAAAAGTCAAAAGCCAACTCACTTTGTACGCAGATTTACGCAGTGTGCCTTGAGACATCGGCGGACTACAATGGGAAAAACAATATCACCAGATGAAATTTCTGGTCGATGACACGATGGAGATCACCATGAGCAACAAGCTCCAAGCTGAAGAAAAACGCGCCCAGTTGCGCAAAGCCGCACTCGAATACCACGAGTTCCCCACACCCGGAAAAATCGCCATCGCGGCCACCAAGCAGCTGGTCAACCAGCACGATTTGGCGCTGGCCTATTCGCCCGGCGTGGCCGCCCCTTGCGAAGAAATCGTCAAAGACCCGGCCAATGCTTTCAAGTACACCAGCCGGGGCAACCTGGTCGGTGTGGTGACCAACGGCACCGCCGTGCTGGGCCTGGGCGACATCGGCCCACTGGCCAGCAAACCGGTCATGGAGGGCAAGGGCGTCCTGTTCAAGAAGTTTTCGGGCATCGACGTGTTCGACATCGAGATCAACGAGAAAGACCCTGACAAGCTGGTCGAGATCATCGCTTCGCTGGAGCCGACCTTTGGCGGCATCAACCTCGAAGACATCAAGGCCCCGGACTGCTTCTACATCGAGCGCAAGCTGCGCGAGCGCATGAAGATTCCGGTTTTCCACGACGACCAGCATGGCACCGCCATCGTGGTGGGCGCGGCCATCCTGAACGGTCTGAAAGTCGTGGGCAAAGACCCCAAAAAGATCAAATTGGTCACCTCGGGCGCGGGCGCTGCGGCGCTGGCGTGTTTGGGCCTGTTGGTCAAGCTGGGCATCCCGCGTGAAAACATCTGGGTGACCGATTTGGCGGGTGTGGTTTACGAAGGCCGCACCGAACTGATGGACGAAGACAAGATCCAGTTCGTGCAAAAGACCGAGCACCGCACACTTCGTGAAGTGATTGCCGGTGCTGACGTGTTCCTCGGCCTGTCGGCTGGTGGCGTGCTCAAGCAAGACATGGTCCAGTCCATGGCGGCCAAGCCGCTGATTTTTGCGTTGGCCAACCCCAACCCCGAAATCCTGCCGGAAGACGTCAAAGCCGTGCGCGACGACGCCATCATGGCCACGGGCCGCACCGATTACCCCAACCAGGTCAACAACGTTTTGTGTTTCCCTTACATCTTCCGGGGCGCACTGGATGCGGGAGCATCGACCATCACGCTGGAGATGGAAATTGCCGCCGTGCACGCCATTGCCGAGCTGGCGCAGGCCGAGCAAAGCGAAGTGGTGGCGGCGGCCTATGCGGGCGAGCCCTTGGCTTTTGGTCCCGAATACCTGATTCCCAAGCCCTTTGATCCGCGTCTGATGATGAAGATCGCTCCGGCCGTGGCCCAAGCCGCAGCCGACAGCGGCGTGGCGCTGCGCCCGATTGCCGATCTGGACGCTTACCGCGAACGCCTGCAAGGCTTTGTGTACGCCTCGGGCACGATGATGAAGCCGATCTTCACAGCCGCCAAGCGCGCTTTGAAGAAACGCATCGCTTACAGCGAAGGCGAAGAAGAACGCGTGCTGCGTGCCGCCCAGATCGTGGTGGACGAGGGCATTGCCCGTCCGACCCTGATCGGTCGTCCTGCTGTGATCGCCGAGCGCATCGAGAAATTCGGCTTGCGCCTGAAAGAAGAACTCGATTACGACGTGGTCAACGTCGAGCTGGATCACCGCTACCGCGACTTCTGGCAGACCTACCACCGCATGACTGAGCGCAAAGGCATCACCCAGCAGATCGCCAAGATCGAGATGCGTCGCCGTTTGTCCTTGATCGGCGCCATGTTGCTGCACAAAGGCGATGTGGACGGCATGATTTGCGGCACTTGGGGCACCAACCCCATGCACCTGAACTACATCGACCAGGTGGTGGGCAAGCGCAAGGGCGTGAACACCTTTGCTTGCATGAACGGTCTGATGCTCCCTGGTCGTCAGGTCTTCATGGTGGACACCCACGTGAACTACGACCCCACGGCACAGGAATTGGCCGAAATCACCGTCATGGCGGCCGAGGAAATGCGCCGCTTCGGCCTCAAGCCTAAAGCCGCCTTGCTGTCGCACTCCAACTTTGGCTCGTCCAACCAGCCCAGCGCGGTCAAGATGCGTCAGGTGCTGGAGCTGTTGCGCAGCAACGCACCCTGGCTGGAAGTCGATGGCGAAATGCACGGCGACGTGGCTTTGGACGCCGCAGCCCGCCACGCCATCATGCCCAACAGCACCTTGGCCGGTGACGCCAATTTGCTGGTTTTGCCCAACATCGATGCCGCCAACATCGCTTACAACCTGCTCAAAACCGCTGCGGGCGGCAACATTGCAGTGGGCCCGGTCCTGCTGGGTGCCTCCAAACCCGTGCACATTCTGACGCCCAGCACCACCGTGCGCCGGATCGTCAACATGACGGCACTGACAGTGGCCGACGCCAACGCCGCCCGATAAGACTTTTGGCAGCAGCAAGTGCTAACTTCCAAGGTTTTAAGCCTTGGAAGTTCTGCTCATTAAACAAGCAAGCACTTGCATTTTTATGATATTTGACGCACACTAGCGCCTTCGAGTTTTCGGGTTAACCCGGAGCTCTTGAAAGGTGTTTTCATGAAGGTAGTGCTCAAAAACCACAGCGTGTCAGGCTGCATGGCAGCGATCGTTGGGGTCATTTGGATGGCTTACACTTTTTTGGTGCAGGCCAAAACCACTGCCGAAGTGGCAACTTCACCAACGGTGTTGGTGGCAGAACTGCCGCGAGAGGGCCAAGCAACTTACCAACTCATCCGACAGGGTGGTCCTTTTCCTTACGAAAAGGACGGGGTGGTTTTTGGCAATCGTGAACGTCAGTTGCCCCGCCAAGACCGGGGTTATTACCGTGAATACACCGTCAAGACCCCCGGTTCGCGTGATCGCGGCGCCCGACGCATCGTGTGTGGTGGGCAGGAGCCTCGCAATCCGCGAGCCTGTTACTACACCCAAGACCATTACGCGAGTTTTCGCGAAATTGTCGACAAGAACTGATTTTTAGCTTCAGAGAAAGAACCACGGAGATGGACATGCCGATTCGCTCGGACCAGGAAACGCCCTTGAAGGGTGTGCGGTCCAACATCGTGCAGTCGATCCGCGCCTACCGCGTGAGCGACTTGCAAGATGCTGCCCAAAATTTGGGCCATCACTTTTTGTATGCCAATCTGGCCGAGGCTCAGAGCAAGCAAGACGTGCTGGACCTGATTGGTGCGCAATTCACACTGCCTTCGCACTTCGGCAAGAACTTTGATGCCCTGTACGACTGCATGACCGACCCCCTGCACAAGTCGGGCCCACAGCCGGGCTTCATCGTGGTGCTGGAGTCGATTCCTGCGCACGCCAAGTTTGACAAGGAAGCCCGCGAGCAATTGCTGGACATCTTCCGTGACACGGCCGATTACTGGGGAGACCGGAAGATACCCTTCCGATGCTTCTATTCTTTTCTGTAGCCCGTTCTGCGCAAAACAGCCAAGCAGGACGGGCGATTGAGGCACAAACCGAGGACGCCGAAGTGGCCGAATCGATCGAAGAAGGCGAAAAAATGCCCACCGACAAATTGGTGGACGTGTCGCCTTTGGCGCTGCGCATGAGCAGCCCATTCAACGCAGGGTACTGGCTCGCAGCCGCCTGATCTGTGCGTTGGGCCACTGCGGTGGCCACCAAGAAAAAGCCCGCGAAAGCGGGCTTTTTGCTTTGGGCAAAGGCACTTGCTTAGACGGCTTGAGCAAGCGCCACAAATTCGGCGACGGGGACTTCCTCGGCCCGGCGTTGCAGGTCAAATGTTCCAGCAAAGCCTTTTTCGTCCAGCCACTTGCCCAGCGTGTTGCGCAAAATCTTGCGGCGCTGGCTGAAGGCCACCTGGACCAAAGTTTCCAGCGTTTTGACATTCACATCGGGCGGCGCGGCCAAAGGCACCATGCGCACCACCGCGCTGTCCACGCGGGGCGGTGGGTCAAAGCTCTCGGGGGGGACAAACAGCACGTTCTCCATGGCGTAGCGCCACTGCAGCATGACCGACAAACGGCTGTAGTCCGATGTGGCGGGCTGGGCCACCATGCGGTCGATCACCTCTTTTTGCAGCATGAAGTGCTGGTCTTCGATCACCGCCACATGGTCGAGCAGGTGAAACAAGATGGGGGTGGAGATGTTGTAGGGCAGATTGCCCACAACACGGATTTTGTCGCTTTTGACCGCCGCGGTTTGCGCGGCCAGCATGGTTTTGGACAACTCGGTGAAGTTGACCTTGAGCACATCGGACTCGACCACGCTCAGCTGCTCGTGCAGTCGCAAGCGCACCGCCAGATCGCGGTCGAGTTCGATCACGGTCATGTGGCCCAGGCGCTCCACCAGTGGTTGTGTGAGGGCGGCCAGGCCCGGGCCGATTTCGACCATGGGTTGGCCCGCTTGCGGGCCGATGGCGTCCACGATGGCATCGATGATGCCGGCATCGGTCAGGAAATGCTGACCGAAACGTTTACGGGCAATGTGTTTCATTGGGGGGGCTCGCGCATCTCGACATAAGCGCGGCTGCGCACATCCTCGACCCAGGCGGTGTAGGCCTCTTCCAGCTTTTTCTCGCGCAGCGCGTTGCGGGCCACGGTGCGTTGGTCCTGGTCAGACAGTGGGGCGTTGCGGCGATCGGTCACTTCGATGAGGTGAACGCCGAAACGGGACACCAGGGGCTCGCCCACTTGGCCGGGGCGCAGGCGGTTCATGATTTGTTCAAACTCGGGCACAAACATGCCGGGGTTGGCCCAGCCCAGATCACCGCCTTGCGCGGCGCTGCCGTCCTGAGAGATTTGACGCGCAACCGCTGCAAAGTCGGCTTTGCCGGCCACGATGCTTTGGCGCAGTTCATTCAAGCGTGCCACGGCCTGGGCTTGCGACATCTGGGCGGTGGGGCGCAACAAGATGTGGCGGGCACGGGTTTGCGTCACCATCAAGGTGGCCTGGCCCTGGCGTCGTTCGATCACCTTGAGGATGTGAAAACCTGCACCCGAACGCACGGCTGCCGTGGTGGCCCCCACGCGCAAGTTACGGGTGGCCTCGACAAACAATTCAGGGTAACGGTCTGCCGAACGCAGGCCCATTTCGCCACCGTTGGCACCCTTGTCAAATGCCTGGGAATAGGTTTTGGCCAATTGGGCAAAGTTCTCACCGCTGCGGGCACGGCGGGCCACATCCTCTGCACGCTCTTGTAAGGCTTTGATCTGGGCTTCGGTGCTGTTCTCAGGCACCGCGATCAGGATCATGGCCAGATTCAGCTCGGCTGCTGGTTGTCCGCTGCCTTGTGCCTGGATTTGTTCTTGCAGATACTGCTCGACTTCCAGATCGCTGATGCGCACGCGACCTTCGACTTCGCGTTCACGCAGGCGCGAGAGCATCAGCTGGTCACGCAACTGGTCGCGGAAAGTTTTGAGCGTGAGCCCTTCTTTGCTCAAATTCTTGTGAAGTGCATCGCGTGTCACTTGGTTGTTGGCCGCCAGGTTCAATTCGGCCTGGTCAATGGCTTCGTCTTCGATCTTGATGCCGGCTTCACGGGCTTGTTGCAGCTGTGCTTTTTCGTTGATCAGCTGCTCCAGCGCTTTGCGATTGAGTTCAGACTCGTTGCTGCCAGCGGCGCTGCGGGCTTCGGGTGACATGCGCTGCTTGAGTGCCTGCACGTCCTGGTTGGTGATCGGTTCGGAGTTGACGACGGCGACGATGAAATCCGCTTGGCGTGGCACATTGGACTGGGCACCTGCACCCACACTGCAGAGCAAACCAGCCAAACCCAGGGCACAGCCCAATCCGGCCAAGCGGATGGAGGAAAAAAGATCATTCATAAGACTGGAATCGGCTCGGTTGTTCGGTGTGGTCACGCAGGAATTGGTAGTTGGTGATGTTGTTGCGCAGGCTCTGCAGTGGGCTGGCACCTACCCTGGCCAAGCCTGAAAACTCCAACTGGAACATCAATTGTGTGCTGGCCGTGGTCACAGTGCTTTGCAAGCGCTGGAGAACGACCCGCCCCAACCAGCAGCCGGCATCGTATTCGAAGCCCAAGATGGTGTCCACGAGCCGTTTTTCGGTCAAACTGAAGTTCATGCGACCCACGCTGTACCAGCGATCAGGCCCCAGGCCCTGGCCGCGTGTGCGGGTCCATGCAGATTCCGCTTCACCGTCACCGCCGCCCCACAAGTCGTTGATGGGCCACTGCCAACCCATGTCCACCTGCTCGCTCACGCCTTGGTTGAGTCGGTAAGCCACGTTGAAGACGCGGTAAGGCGTGGGGTTGTAGCGGCTTTGCAAGGTGGTGCGGGTGACGGCGTTGGTTTGCGAGTTGACTTGCACGGTGGAGTCCACCGTCCAGCGGTCGGTCCAGCGTATGCCAGCGCCCAGCAGCATGTCACTCAGGCCTGCGGAAATAGGCGTTGGAGATGGGTTCAAAGGATTGGATGGGTCCAATACCACTTTTTGAGTGTCAAACCGGATGCGCTGGGCCATGCCCAGTTTCAGTCTTTCAGCGCCTGACTCCGCATCGAACAAGCGGGTGGTCACCCCAAGGGTCAGCGAGTTGTTGTCCACCAAGCGGTCTTGGCCGACATAAGGGTTCTCGCTGTAAATGGTGGACAGGTTGAAGTCGGCGGCGCCACTGTCATAAACCGGGAACAGGCTTTGGTCGCGGTAAGGCGTGCGCGCATAAAAAGCGCGGGGCTCCAGGGTTTGCAAAATGTTTTTGCCAAACCAGCTGGTTTCTCGCTCGAACACCAGGCCCGAGTCCAGGCTGACGGTCGGCAAGACGCGGTTGAATGAACTTTCACCCGTGCTCAGGGCGTTGTCCAACTGGTAGCGCGTCGCGTGCAATTGCACTTTGGGTGTGACAAAACCCCAGGGACGCACCCAAGGCCGACTGACTTGCGCTTGGACGTAACTGCGTTCGCCGTTGCGCAAACTGGCCAAGGTTGCATCGCTCACATTGGGGATGCGCGAAAAATTTGTTTCGAAGCGGGTCGTGTCACCCACCACCGACCAGTCCAGACCTTCGGCATTCCATTGGCCGTAGCGCATGGTGATCTGCGGTGCGCGGTCATAGGGCGGCGTGATCGCTGCCGTGTCGATTTGCAGGGTTTGCCAGCGCTGCACCTGCGCGGTCATGCTGAAGTTGCCTCGACCCCAGGACACCACGCCGGTCGAGGGCAGCAAGCGCTGGGTCAGGGCCAGGCCCGAGCGTGGGAAGTCACGCCAGAAGTTGTCGTCGCTGACCCGGTTGAGGGTCAAACCCACGCCCACGCGGCCCACCGCATCCAGCCCGGTGTCCAGACTGCCGTTGTGCTGTGTGGTCAGGCCCCAGCGCGATTGCTGGCGCAGGCTGTCATTGGGCATGGCAATCAGGCGGGCCTGACCTTTGTAATCTTGCTCGAGGTAGCGAAACTCGCTGTCCACTGAAGCGCCGCGTTGGCTCATCAAGTTGGTGGTGATGGTGGCGTCGCGGTTGGGGGCGATGGCCAGGTAATAGGGTACCGACAAGCTCAATCCACTCACCGAGTCGACGCCAATGAGCGAGGGCAAAAAGCCCGATTTGGGCTCGTCGCTCATGGCAAAACTCACCGATGAAGCGCTCATCAAGGGCACGCCTTTGAAGCGCAGTTGCACATCTTCAGCTTGAACGGTGGACTCTTCCGAGTCCATGGTCATGTGCGCGGCTTTGACGAACCACTCGGGCAACCATTCGGGCCCGGGCGTGCGTCGGCAGGTGGTGTAACGGGCGTCGTGGATGATTTGCCGCTTGTCGTCAATGAACTCCACTTGAGAGGCATCGCCGTAACCGCCGCTGCGGTAAATCTCAAAGGTGGGTGTTTCAAACGTGCCCTGGAAGCTGTCAACTTGCAGCTTCAAGCGGGGGCCCTCGAACATGCTGCCGTCACGGCTCAGGCGCACATGGCCTTCGGCGTTCACGATGTCGCGGCTTTGGTCATACAGGATGTTGTCGGCCTTGATGGCCAGGCCGGGACGGCGCACCGTGGCTTGTCCATCGATCACCAAATCCATGTCGGGACGTGCGGTGATTTGCTCGCCACCGACAAAAATGGCCCCTTCGCTGCGCTGGCGCTCGGAGATCTTTTCTTCGAGTACCGGACTGCTGCGCAGGATCAGGCCTGTGCCTTGCGCCTGGGCCGTGCTGGCGATCGCCCACAGCGCCGCCCAAGCCAGGGCACGCAAGGCGAGCGGGGCAGGTGTCAGCGGCAAACGGGACGGGGCAAAAGCGGTGTGCACGAACGGGATGGAGGCAAGGCGGAGAGGACCTGCAGCACGCCTCAAGGGTGGGGTGCAGGCTTTGTAGAATGGGATTATCCATGAGCCACCCTATTCCCTCCCCCGCCGCGACTTCTGAAGTCAGCTGGGCCGATCCGGCCCGTCAAGCCCTGTTCAACACCTGGATGGCTGGCATTGCACCCGCCCAAGGGCTTTTGCCGGCAACGGTGCGCATCGCCTCGGCCGATGCCAGCTTTCGCCGCTATCTGCGCGTAGACACCGTCACCGGTGACAGCCGCATCGTGATGGATGCGCCGCCCGACAAGGAAAACTCCAAACCCTTTGTGCAGATCGCCGCCTTGATGAAAGATGCCGGGCTGCGTGCACCGGAAGTGCTCGACTGGGACGAGGCCCATGGCTTCATGCTCTTGAATGACCTGGGCAGCGCCACCATGATGTCGGCCATCGACGCCGAGCGCCCGCAAGCCAACCATGGCCTGTACATGCAGGCGGTGGACACGCTGATCCAGTGGCAACTGGCGTCGCGCCCCGGTGTTTTGCCACCCTACGACGCGGCCTTGCTCAACCGTGAGCTGAGCCTGTTCCCCGATTGGTACTTGGCCCAGCACAAAGGCGTGCAGTTACAAGGCCAGGACAAAGAGACGGTGGACAAGGCCTTTGCCCTGATCGTCCAACGCAACCTGGCTGCGCCCAGCGTGTATGTGCACCGCGACTTCATGCCGCGCAATTTGATGATGCCCCACCAGAGCGAGCAGCTGGGCGTGCTCGACTTTCAAGATGCGGTCTATGGCCCCGTCACCTACGACATCGCCAGCCTGATGCGCGATGCCTTCCTGACCTGGGACGAAGACTTTGTGCTCGACATCACCATCCGCTACTGGGAAAAAGCCCGCAAGGCCGGACTGATGGACTTTGAAGACTGGCACAGCGACTTTGGTGCGTTCTACCGCGCCGTTGAATGGATGGGCTTGCAACGTCACTTGAAAGTGGCCGGCATTTTTGCGCGGCTGACCCTGCGCGACGGCAAGCCCAAATATTTGGCCGATGCGCCGCGCTTCATCCACTACATCCGCAAGGCCTGTGACCGCTACCGCGAACTGGGGCCTTTGCTCAAGGTGATCGATGAGATCGAGGGCACCACCCCCTTGGTCGGTTTTGCCTACGGGCGCATGTGAGCATGCCGCGCTTTCATTGCCCCGCTCCCTTGCAAACCGGTCTGGCCTTGAGCTTGCCGCCCGGTGCGGCACGTCATGTGCAGGTTTTGCGCATGCAGCCGGGCGACGTCATCACCTTGTTCAACGGCGAAGGCGGCGAGTTTGACGCCACCGTCACCCGCATGGGCCGCAGCGATGTGGACGTGGAGGTCGGCACGCACCACGCTGTGGAGCGTGAAGCGCCCTGCGCTGTGCATTTGCTGGCCGGCATCACCGCCAACGAGCGCATGGATTGGCTGGTCGAAAAAGCCACCGAACTGGGCGCGGCCAGCATCACCCCCATCACCGCTGAGCGCAGCGTGCTCAAGCTCAAGGGCGAGCGGGCCGACAAGAAACTGGCGCACTGGCAAGGCGTGGCCGTGGCCGCAGCCGAGCAGTGTGGCCGCAACCGCATCACGCGCATCGATGCGGCCAGCACCGTGGCCCAGTGGGTGGCGCAGCACCCCGCTGGTCAAGCGGGTGTTCGGCTGGTGCTGTCGCTTTCAGAAGGCACGCGCTCATTGAACGAGGCGGTGCAAGGCCAGACCTCGGTCACCTTGCTCAGCGGCCCGGAAGGCGGCCTCACGCCCGCCGAAGAAGCGCAGGCCTTGGCGGCAGGCTTTGTGCCCGTGACCTTGGGGCTGCGCGTCTTGCGGGCTGAAACCGCGCCACTGGCGGTGTTGGCGGCATTGACCTTGCGCTGAGGCCCTCAAGCCCAAGGTGACAGGGGCTTGGGCAGGGCATGGATACACTGCAGGGTATGAACGCCAACCTCATCCTCTTGACCCTGTGCCAGGGCCTGTTCTTCACGAACAACGTCACCTTCATCGCCATCAACGGCCTGGTGGGTCTGTCCATGGCCCCGCTGGGCTGGATGGCCACCTTGCCCGTCATGGGCTATGTGGTGGGCGGCGCTTTGTCCACCGGTCTGGTGGCCAAGACGCAATCGCGGTTTGGGCGGCGCATCTCGTTTCAGC
>Ga0228703_1000159_pt1 | contig 55749 bp, 45 predicted proteins | sample McNCre217_Aug_MG_3_FD_178020 | JGI IMG/M metagenome (GOLD analysis project Ga0228703, IMG submission 178020) | Freshwater microbial communities from McNutts Creek, Athens, Georgia, United States - 29-17_Aug_MG | ecosystem: Environmental > Aquatic > Freshwater > Creek | place: USA: Georgia...
GTACCGCAAACACCACACCAAACAGAAGGCTGGTGATGTTGGTTGAACGCAGTTGGTAGAAACCCCAACCGGCGGCGGCAGCCAGCGACCCCAGCAGAGAGAAGTTGAGGAGTCCACCGGCGAGCAACTTTGGAACCATGGTGGTGGCTTGCAGGTCGGGATTTTCATCAGCCGCACTGGTGCCCCAAAGCATTCCGATGATGGCCATAACGAGACTTGCCGTGCCCAGGGCCCGGGCGAAGTCCAATGGACCACCCAATACGAATCCGGAAGGATCATGCAGGTAGGCCATGACCACAATAGCCAACGAACCCAGCACGGTTAGCCCAGCCACAACTCTGTGAATCCAAACCACGAGATGTTTGCTGAAGAGAGTTGCCAGGTAGCCAAGGAGCAATACACCCAGTGCCACCAGATAACCGGACCCAATCTGCATTCCCTGAGCACCAACCGGAACACTAACCGAGGCTGGAACACTACCCAAGAACCAGTTCAAAGCGGCTACCGCGCACAGCGAAAGCACAGCCGTGCCCCCAATGCGGGCTATCAGCACCGGAATGAGCGGGAAGATGGCTCCGCGCACACCAAATGCCGCGCGCGACAGTATCGATTGTGGCAAGTGCCCGCGTCTCGCTGCGAGGGCTGCTGCGGCGAATCCAAAGCCGGTGAGAGCGAGTCCAACGAATGTTCCCGAAAGCAACGATTCCAGGCTCATCAGGTTCAAAGCGCCAAGGTAACCCAGGCAAGCCATGAGCAAAAGCACTCCGGTGCCGTTCCAGGTTGCCAGCAGGCTGCGTGCCGCTCTGGTACCCGAAGGCTCCTCCAAATTGTCTGCAGCACGTTCAGGCGAAGCCGCGGCCCTAGCGCCATTGTTTGAGCCAAAAGCACGCCTTGACGGAGCCTTGGAGGCAACCGCCACTGGCACCGACTGCGGATCCACTACCTCTGCAAAGGGATCGTCCATGCCCGACTCCGTTGATTCCGCAGTTCCTTCGGAAACCGGAACCGCCTCCGGTTCGGTCTCGGTTTCGGAAACGGTAGTGCTGTTGGAAGTTTCATAACCGCCAACGCTTCGAATGATTTCATCCACCAGTTCCGGCTGCGAATCTTGAGAGTGCTCTTCCTCAAACTGCGTCACTGTTTCTTCCGCCGAAGCTATGTCGGCCGAGCCAGTTGCCAAAATGTCGAAAGCAGAGCTTGAGTCTTGAATACCGGTTAGATTCAACGACGAGGTTGAAACCTCAATTGGCAGGGCTTCCTCAAACTCGTCGCGGTTTTGGGCGACGGTGTTTTGGGCGACGTTGTTTTGAGCTTCGTCATTTAGGGCGTATTCGCTTGGGGCGCCTTCACTTTGGGCGTCATAGCTTTGGGTGCCATCGCTATCCGCTCCGTAGTTTTCTGGCGTTTCATGCAGGGACTCTGCAGTGGCCCCAAGTGTGGCCTCTGGCTCTGAAACAGCGAGGTCCTCCGCCACCAACGTATCCTCAACCTCGTCAATAACAGGTACGGAGGTATCGGTGGTTGTGGAATATGCAAAATCGGTTTCATCCAAGGCCACTTCAAGCGCAACAGGCACTTCAGCCGCCGGCACACTATTCGCAGGGCTTAGCGCCTCGTCATGCGCCGCGAGTTCCTCTGCAAACTCAACCTTGATGGCTTCCTCGGCCGCTTGAGCTTGCGCCATCATTTGGTTGAGTCGCGCAGTCAACTCATCGATGCTGCTAACCCCTGAATCAACCATGCCCAGGTCAATGGGAATAGCGGTGGTTGGCAATTCTTCAATGGGGACCGCGTTTGGTTCAACAATGTTGATCGCGCTTGAAGATTCGGCTAACACGGGGTCAAAACTCGGCTCTAGCAACGGGTCTGGAAGTGAAATGGTTGGAGCCGCGGGAACGGTGTCAGCCAAACTGGCTAGTTCACGCAGTTCCATCTGCTTAGCAATGATCTCCATGGAATCCAGTGGAGATTTGGTGATGAGGAGGCGACTAAGTTCCTCGTCGCTCAAGACGCGGTTTTTCCACGCCAAGGATCCTGCCTCTTCCATAGCCACATAGTAGAGCCAACGCGCCTCGTGGCGGTTTTGCCACACTGATGACACGCCGCAGCGGTTAAACCAAAAGAGACGGTCTTTCGACCGTCTCTTTTACCTTTTGTGGGCCCTACCGGGCTCGAACCGATGACATCCACGGTGTAAGCGTGGCGCTCTACCAACTGAGCTAAAGGCCCTCAAGGTGCTGCCGCTAGGCAACTCGAACAAGTTTAGCCCATGTGCGAGTCACTTTTGCAACTTCACGCAAAAACCGCGTGCCCTAGCTAGGTTCAGGCCTTTTAGAGAGCCGAAATTGCCTTTAGGTAGTCATCCAGGCTGCGGGCCTGACCCGGCGCGGTTACAAACTTTGCGGTGATTACACCATCGGCGTTGATTACAAATGTGGCACGGTTGGCAAAACCCGATTCTTCAAGGAACACGCCATATGACTGGGCCACGGCACCGTGCGGCCAGAAGTCCGCCAAAAGGCTAAAGTCGTAGCCCTCTTCGGTTGCAAACTTCTTTTGCACAAACTTGCTGTCGCAGCTAACGGCCAGCAGTTCAACGTTGTTATTGGCAAACTGGGCAAAGTTATCGCGCAACTCGCAGAGCTCACCCGTGCAAATGCCGGTGAAAGACATTGGGTAAAACACCAACACCACCGGCTTCTTGCCGCGGAAGTCACTGAGAGTTACCGCCTCGCCATTCTGGTTCTGCAGGGTGAAATCTGGCGCCTGGTCTCCAACCAAAACTGTCATCGATGTTTGCCTTTCGCTTTTTGACTGGTTCGGCAACTATCACGCTGTCGAATCTAAGGGTTCAATTCTCACCTACCGCAAACATACAAATGACGCATTAAGTTCCCAGTTGCCCAAGTAAAATCTATAGAGGCTTTACCCAAGCCAGCAGTCATTTGGGGTTTCACACAAAATCGTGAAAACAAACAGGAATGAGGATTCGGTGTCAGTCAACAATAAGGACGCCTACGCGGTCACCACACCGGACATTGACCCCCAAGAAACCGCAGAGTGGCTTGAGTCGCTCGATGCCGTGGCACGAGTTCACGGCCGCTCGCGTGCCCGCGAGATCATGCTTAACCTGTTGCGCCGTTCCCACGAACTGCAGTTGAACGTTCCCATCGTTCCCACCACCGACTACATCAACACCATTCCCACCGAGAGCGAGCCGGAGTTCCCCGGCGACGAACGCGTGGAGCGCACCTACCGCGCCTGGATGCGTTGGAATGCAGCGATGCTGGTGCACCGTGCCCAGCGCCCCGGCGTTGGCGTTGGTGGTCACATTTCCACCTTTGCCTCAAGCGCCTCGCTATACGAGGTTGGTTTCAACCACTTCTTCCGCGGACAAGACCACCCAAGCGGTGGGGACCAGATCTTTATTCAGGGACACGCTTCTCCTGGACCATACGCCCGTGCGTTCCTGGAGGGTCGCCTTAGCGCCAACCAGCTAGACGGTTTCCGCCAGGAAAAATCGCACGCCGGCGGCGGACTGAGCTCTTACCCGCACCCTCGCTTGATGCCCGACTTCTGGCAGTTCCCAACCGTGTCGATGGGTATTGGTCCAATCAACGCCATTTACCAGGCACAGGCCAACCGTTACCTCGAAGGTCGCGGCCTAAAGGGAGGCGCAGACCAGCACGTTTGGGCATTCCTTGGTGACGGCGAGCTAGACGAGGTTGAGAGCCGTGGAGCACTTCAACTTGCAGCCAATGACAAGCTAGACAACCTCACCTTTGTGGTGAACTGCAACCTGCAGCGCCTTGATGGTCCGGTTCGTGGCAACGGCAAGATTGTTCAGGAACTTGAGAGCTTCTTCCGCGGCGCAGGCTGGAACGTGATCAAGGTTATTTGGGGTCGCGAGTGGGACGAACTTCTGGCCATGGACCACGAAGGTGCCCTTGTTGACCTGATGAACACCACTCCGGACGGCGACTTCCAGACCTACAAGACCGAAAACGGTGGGTTCGTTCGCGAGAACTTCTTTGGGCGCGACCCGCGCACCCTCAAGTTGGTTGAACACCTGAGCGACGACCAGATTTGGGGACTGAAGCGCGGTGGCCATGACTACCGAAAGATTTACGCGGCCTACAAGGCAGCCATGGAACACAAGGGTCAGCCAACCGTGATCTTGGCCAAGACCATCAAGGGCTACACCCTGGGTAAGTCGTTCGAGGGTCGCAACGCGACTCACCAGATGAAGAAGCTAACGCTCGAGAACCTCAAGAGTTTCCGCGACGAACTGCACATTCCTATCACCGATGCAGCGCTCGAGGCGGATCCTTATCAGCCTCCATACTTCCACCCGGGACACGACGCTCCTGAAATTCAGTACATGCACGAGCGCCGCAGGGCCCTCGGCGGTTACCTGCCAGAGCGCCGCAGCCGCTACGTGGACTTTGCACTGCCTGAGGAAAAGTCGTACGCCATTAGCAAGGCCGGTTCCGGCACCCAAGAAGTTGCCACCACCATGGCCTTTGTACGTTTACTCAAAGACCTGCTGCGTGCTCCTGGAACTGGTGAGCGAATTGTGCCAATCATTCCGGACGAGGCTCGAACCTTTGGAATGGATGCGTTCTTCCCTACCGCAAAGATTTACAACCCGAACGGTCAGCACTACATTTCCGTGGACCGTGAACTTCTGCTGTCCTACAAAGAGTCGGAGGCCGGACAGATTCTGCACACCGGAATCAACGAAGCCGGTTCCATGGCCGGATTTACAGCGATGGCAACCTCATACGCCACTCACGGTCAGCCACTCATTCCGTTCTACGTGTTCTACTCGATGTTTGGTTTCCAGCGCACCGCCGATGCGGTCTGGGCGGCAACCGACCAGCTATCTCGCGGTTTCATGATTGGTGCAACCGCGGGCCGCACCACCCTCACCGGCGAAGGTCTGCAGCACGCCGACGGCCACTCGCCACTTATCGCAGCCACCAATACAGGCGTGATTAGCTACGACCCCGCCTACGGCTACGAGATTGGCCACATCATCAAGGCTGGCCTTGAGCGAATGTACGGCGGAAACCACCCAGATCCAAACGTGGTGTTCTACCTAACCGTTTACAACGAACCATACGTTCAGCCGGTTGAACCAGCCAATGTTGACGTTGACGGCATTGTTCGCGGCATCCACCGAATCAGCCAAAACAACAACCCTGGATTAAAAGCCCAGATCTTGGCTTCCGGTGTTGCTGTTCCTTGGGCATTCGAGGCGCAGCAGTTACTGCAAAATGACTTTGGGGTTTCGGCCGACATCTGGAGCGTTACCTCATGGACCGAACTTCGCCGCGATGGCTTGAAGCGTGACGAACAGCAGTTCCTGTTCCCTAACCAGCAAGCCGAGCCGGCGTACATCTCCAGCAAGCTAAACGGTGCCCCCGGTCCATTCCTTGGCGTAACCGACTACATGCACGCCATTCCCGACCAGGTTCGCAACTGGATTCCGGGAGACTACGCAACCCTTGGTGCAGATGGCTTTGGATTCAGCGACACCCGGGCCGCTGCTCGCCGATTCTTCAAGATTGACGGGCCTTCCATTGCCGTTCGAGTTTTGGAGCAGTTGGCCGCCCGCGGTGAGATTGACCCCAGCGCACCACAGATTGCCATTGATCGCTACCGTTTGCACGACGTGAACGCCGGAACCTCCGGCTCCACTGGCGGCGACGCGTAGTTGAACTAGGCCGTAGATTCGAAAGGGAATCCCGATGATTGTCATTGTTTGCCCAGGACAGGGTTCCCAAACCCCAGGCTTCTTGGCCCCGTGGCTCGAGTTGCCGTTGTTCCGAAATGCCATCGAGGGAATGCAGACTGCTAGCGGGGTTGACCTGCTGGCCCACGGCACAACAAGCGATGCAGACACCATCCGCGACACCGCGGTGGCACAGCCGCTCATTGTTGCAGCCGGTGTAGCCACCCTGGCACCCCTATTGAGTGGAAAGAGTCTCGCAGAGTCCGGAATTGCCGGAGTTGCCGGTCACTCGGTGGGCGAAATCACCGCTGCCGTTGCCGCCGGAGTTTTCACTGCGGACAGTGGCATCAAGTTTGTGAACGAGCGCGGTCAAGCAATGGCCAAAGCTGCGGCTCTGGAACCAACATCGATGGCTGCCATTCTGGGCGGCGAGCAAGCAGTGGTTGAGGCCGCGCTTGCCGAGCTAGGTCTGGAGCCCGCAAACTACAACGGCGGCGGGCAGATTGTTGCCGCTGGTTCCGCGACAGGCATCGCCGCCTTGCAGGCCACTCCCCCAGCCGGATCGCGAGTGATTCCGCTTCAGGTTGCGGGAGCATTCCACACTCGTTACATGGTCCCGGCGGTTGCCGCGCTCGAGGCTTACGCAGCAGGTGTGCCCGTTGCAGACCCATCGGTGAAGCTTTGGAGCAACGCAGGTGGCGTTCAGGTTGCATCCGGTGCCGAGTTTGTGTCCAAGTTGGTTTCTCAGGTTAAGTCGCCGGTGCGCTGGGATCTATGCATGGCCGCTGTGGTTGAGGCGGGAGTCACTGCAATCCTTGAGGTTGCGCCTGCCGGAACCCTGGTGGGTCTAGCCAAGCGCTCCATGCCTGGTATCGAGACCCTGGCCCTCAAGACACCGGATCAGCTAGAAGCCGCGCAAACCCTGATTAGCAATCACAGCAACTAAAGTCGAGTAAATGGGATCAAGCATGAGCCAACCAGTTCTAAAGCAGTACGACGTAGTCAAGTACTCCCGCATTTACTCGCTGGGTGCTGCTCGCGGCGACCTAACGGTCACCAATGATGACGTAGCCGGGCCAATCGATTCGAGCGACGAATGGATTCGCCAGCGCACCGGCATTGTGACCCGCCGCCGCGCCAGCAAAGACCTCAGCCTGATGGACATGGCCGTTGACGCCAGCACCCAGGCCATTCAGCGTGCAGGTATTGATCCGCAGGAAATTGGTGCAGTTATATTCAGCACCATCACCCACCCATACCAAACCCCTTCGGCGGCAACCTTGCTTGCCGAAAAAGTTGGCGCAAACCCTGCCCCGGCATACGACGTTTCGGCAGCTTGCGCGGGCTACTGCTACGGCATTGCCCAGGCCGATGCCCTGGTTCGTTCCGGCATGGCCAAGTACGTTTTGGTGGTTGGTGCCGAAAAACTCAGCGACTTCATTGACCCAACCGACCGCAGCATCTCGTTCCTGCTTGGCGACGGTGCCGGTGCCGCAATTGTTGGCCCAAGCAACTCCCCGGGCATCTCCCCAACCGTTTGGGGCTCCGACGGCTCACATTGGGATGCGGTAAGCATGACCGGTTCGTTGATTGAACTGCGCGACCAGCAGGTAAGTTGGCCAACCCTCAAGCAAGAGGGTCAGACCGTATTTCGCTGGGCTGTTTGGGAAATGGCCAAGACCGCGCAGAAGGCCCTCGATGCCGCTGGCGTGAAGGCCGAAGACCTAACCGCGCTGGTTACTCACCAGGCCAACATTCGAATCATCGATGAATTGGCTAAGCAGCTCAAGCTTCCGGAGTCGGTTGTGGTGGCACGCGACATTGTGAACACCGGCAACACCTCGGCGGCCTCGATTCCGCTGGCAATGGATGCCCTGCTTCAGAGCGGCGAGGTCAAGAGCGGCGGACTTGCACTACAAATTGGCTTTGGCGCGGGCCTTGCCTTTGGGGCCCAAGTAGTGGTCCTCCCCTAAACTTAAATACGGTTCACCAACAACTAAAAGGAGAAACAAATGGCATTTTCGCAGGCTGAGGTTCTTGCTGGTCTAGCAGAGATTGTTAACGACGAGACCGGCATTGCAACCGACTCGGTTCAGCTGGAGAAGTCGTTCACCGATGACCTCGACATCGACTCGATCTCGATGATGACCATCGTTGTAAACGCAGAAGACAAGTTTGGCGTAAAGATTCCTGACGAAGAGGTAAAGAACCTCATCACCGTTGGCGACGCCGTTAACTTCATCACTTCGGCTCAGGGCTAATTCAACGTGACTGGCAAAATCGTAGTCACCGGCATTGGAGCAACCACTCCTCTTGGCGGCGACGCAGTGACCACATGGAAGGCGTTGCTTGCGGGTGAGTCGGGCATTTCCACGCTGGAACAAGAGTGGATTGCCAGATACGAGATTCCCGTTACCTTTGCCGGTCAGGCCAAGGTAAAAGCCTCCGAGGTACTCACCCCTCAGGAGTGCAAGCGACTCGACCCTTCGAGCCAGTTCGCGCTGATCTCGGCTCGTGAGGCCTGGAAAGACGCAGGCGAGCCAGAGGTGCAGCCGGAGCGCTTGGCCGTTGAGTTTGCAACCGGCATTGGCGGAGTTTGGACACTACTAGACGCGTTTGACACTCTCAAGGAAAAGGGCCCACGCAGGGTTCTACCCATGACCGTGCCAATGCTCATGCCAAACGGTCCTGCAGCTGCAGTTGGTATGGATATTTCGGCCCGCGGTGGCGTGCGCACTGCCGTTTCGGCTTGTGCCTCAAGCACCGAGGCTATCGCCAATGCCATTGATCGCCTTCGCAGCGGCGAAGTAGACATTGTGGTTGCCGGCGGTTGCGAAGCCGCTATTCACCCGCTTCCAGTTGCCGCATTCGCATCGATGCACGCTCTTTCGCGCCGCAACGATGACCCAGCCGCTGCCTCTCGTCCTTACGACGTGGATCGCGATGGCTTTGTAATGGGCGAAGGCGGTGCCACCGTTGTTCTCGAACTCGAGGAACACGCCAAGGCTCGTGGAGCCAAGATTTACGCCGAACTGGCTGGTGGAGCGGTTACCAGTGACGCGTACCACATCACCGCTCCAGACCCAGAGGGTAGCGGTGCTGCTCGTGCGGTTTTGGCAGCCCTGGATGAGGCAGGCGCAAAGCCAACCGATGTGATCCACATCAATGCCCACGCAACTAGCACTCCGGTTGGCGACATTGCCGAGTACACCGCTCTAAAGCGAGTGTTTGGCGATCACCTAAAAAACATTGTGGTCTCGGCCACCAAGGGCGCTACTGGTCACCTATTGGGAGGTGCCGGTGCCATTGAGGCAATCTTTACCATTCTGGCCCTCAAGGAGCGCGTAGCGCCTCCAACGCTGAACCTGGACAACCAGGACCCCGCCATTCCGCTAGACGTGCCAAAGGAGCCTCGCATGCTTCCGGAAGGCAATCTGGTTGCTATGAGCAACTCGTTTGGCTTTGGCGGTCACAACGCGGTTGTGGTCTTCCGCAGCTATAACGGCTAGCTTAAACTTCAAAACGGTCGCCCAAGGGCGACCGTTTTTTGTTTGACCGTTTGGGTTACACCACTCGTTGTAGCCAAACAGCGCGTGCATTTGCGTTAGCGTGGCGAAGTGGTTCAAGAATGCTGTCCCATGGCTCGGCAAGCAAAGTGCGCATCTCCAACTGGATTTTCCCCACCGAGTTTCCGGCGCGGCGCAGGGCGGCACGCATTTCGTCTTCACCAATCACAATGTTTCCGAGTTCATCAATGGTGCGATGGGTGATACCCAGATCCGGAGTGTGGCACCAGCGTGAGCCGCTGTGATTCTTGATTGGATCCTGTGTCACCTCAAAGTAAATGTTGTGCCAGCCGGCCAGAGCACTGGCAATGTGAGCGCCGTGATACTCTCTTCCCACCCAGAGGAACTCGGCGCGCAGGGAACCATCGATGCCAGCTTGCGGAGTCCAGTCCAAGAATATTTCGGCGTCTAGCACCTGCGACAGAGTCCATTGAACCTGACGGGTGAGCGCAGGCTGAACGGCGTGAATCACCACTAGCCCAGTTGCGGCGTAATGCAAAATAGCTCCTAGTTTTCAAGGTACGTCTTCCCCTACGACCTGGATTACTAGTAGCCCCAACTAAAGGCGGCTTTTGAGCAGTAACTAAATGCTAAGTGGCGCGTTTAAGGCCTGTCAACTGGCAATATTGCAGTGATGAGCAAACTCTATTTCCGCTACGGCGCAATGAACAGCGGCAAAAGCACCACGCTACTGCAGGCGGCGCACAACTACGAAGAGCGTGGCCAGTTTGTGCTGATTGCTAAGCCAGCAATTGATGCCAAGGGTGGAAACACCATTGTTAGCCGACTCGGTGTTGTTCGTGAAGTGGATTTTGCGGTTGAAGAAGGCGGAAACCTCAGAGAAACCTTTGCCAGGGCTCGCGCAGAACTTCAGCTACGAACCGGAGCAGACGTTGCCTGTCTGTTACTCGACGAAGCTCAGTTTTTGAGCGCCGCGCAAATTGACCAAGCTCTAGAAATTGCCGTGCGAGATAACGTTCCGGTACTGGCATTTGGAATCCGCACCGACTTCATGACCGTTGGCTTTCCCGGCTCCATTCGCCTCCTTGAAATTGCTCACAGCATTGAAGAGCTCAAAACCATTTGTCGATGCGGCAGAAAGGCACTTTTTAACGCGCGCCTAGCCAACAACAAGTTCATCTTTGTGGGCAACCAGGTGGCCCTGGACGGTTTCGAAGTCACCTACGAATCGCTCTGTGCCGCTTGCTATTTCCGCGAACGCGACGCCGCGACCGGATAGCCAAAATCCGCTGATGGACTTTCGATACTCGGGATTTGTAGACGGCCACTGCCATCCGCTGTTTGCTTCGCGTGAAGCCGAAGGGCCAATCCTTGACGCTGCGGCGGATGTTACTGCCGCACTCGAAATTCTTACCGCATTTCTTGAAACCAACCCAGAGACTCAATGGCTTGACGCCGGTTCACTGGATCGCAATTTGCCTGGCATGCCAGTTACGGCCGCACAACTCGACCTGGTGTCGGCAACTATTCCAGTGGTGGTTCACGCCTCCGACCACCACGCAATCTGGGTAAATAGCGCAGCCCTCCGCTTGGCTGGCTTTGAGCAGTCAGCACCTCAACTAGCTAACGCTCACTTCGAAGTTGACGCCTCTGGCAAGCCAACCGGGATGGTGCACGAGTGGGACGCCATGAGCCTGATTTACAACCACCAGCCCAAATCATCCATCGATGCGGATTTGGCGGCTTTGGATAGAGCCCAGACTCGCCTGTTGGGCAACGGCGTGGTTGCAGTTCAAGAAGCCTGGATTGACCGCGGTATGCCGGAGGTTTATCTTGAGGCGGCCGCTCGTGATCTGCTTCGTATGTTTGTGAATCTTGCTCCAAGAATTTCGCCCAACAACTGGCGAGAAGACCTGCAGTTTGCCAAGGCAACACGCTCCGCCGTTCGAGCGGCAGCTCATCCGCTACTCAGCTGCAACACCATCAAAATCTTTGTGGATGGTGTTCTGAGTTCGCAAACGGCGTTGCTGAAACAGCCCTACTGCGGGCACCAAAGCAATTTCAAAACCGGAACCGTGCTCTGGGAGCAGGTTGCACTTGAGGAGCTGGCGTTGGCCGCCGACTCCGCGGGTTTCCAGTTGCACTTCCATGCGATTGGTGATGCGGCGGTGTCCCAAGCGCTGGATGCCATTCAATACATCGATGATTGCAACGGCCCCGTGGATCGCCGGCCCGTGATTGCGCACGCCGAGTTGATCGACCACTCAGACCTCGAACGCATGCGCCGACTTGGCGTGGTGGTTTGCCAGCAACCGGTCTGGGCGGAACCCGGAATCGAGCGCGAGGCCCTCAAGGAAGTACTTGGTGAGGAACGAACCTTGGCCATGTACCCCATTGCCACACTGCTAGAGGCAGGTGTTGTTGTAAGTTTTGGTTCCGATTGGCCAGTTTCGGATCCCAATCCGTTACACGGCCTTTATCAAGCAATAACTCGCCAAGACGCCCCAGAACAGGCCTTGGCCGTGCCAGAGGCCATTCGTTGCTACTCGCAGAATGGCGCTCTTCAGATAGGACTAGAGGCCCCACTGGGTATTGCTGGCTCCACATGGGTGGAGTGGGATGTTGACTTAGTCAATGCTTCCCCCACCGAACTTGTGAACGCCCGAGTGATTCGCCACAGCGTGAACGGCGTGGTCACAAAACCCTAACCGCCGAAACCTGTATTAAATGCAAAGTGGCGGCGGGCTAGGCCCACCGCCACTTCAACTTTTCTAACTACTTGGTGCCGTTTACGCTAGCGGAGTCAACCTTGAAGGACTCGAGGTTCCACTTCTTCAAAAGGGCGTCGTAGGTGCCATCGTCCATCAGCGACTGGATCGCGGCCTGAATAGCAGCGGTTAGGCCGGTGTTTGCCTTGAGAACTCCAACGCCAATCAGTCCACTCTCGTAACCGAATGGGCTTGCAGGGTCAATTACCAAGTCAAAGTACTTGCCATCGCCGGCAATCTTCACAGTGTAGGCGGCAAGCTGCGAGTCGGCCAGGTAGGCAACTGCTTTACCCGAACGAACGGCGTTCTGGGCGTCGGTGTCGCCCGGAAGACCAAGAATCTGAACCGCAGCCTTGCCTGCCTTTACACAGTCATCGCTGGTGCTCTTCAGCAGGTCAACTTCCCAGGTGGCATTCTCTGCAGCAACTGGCTTGCCACAAAGGTCGCCAATGGCCTTGATGCCGTTTGGGTTACCCTTAGCTACCAAAATGCTGGCCCCACCGTTGAAGTAGTCAACAAAGTCCAGAACCTTCTGTCGGTCGGTGGTGTCGCTCATAGAGCTCATCGCAACGTCGTGCTTACCTGCCTGCAACGAAGGAATGATGGTGTCGAAGGCCTGCTTCTGGAACAAAATGTTCACGCCCAGCTTTGCGCCAATGGCGTTTGCAAGGTCTACGTCAAAGCCGATTGGGTTGTTCTTGGCATCAAACATCTCCATAGGAGCGTAAGGAATGTCGGAAGCAACGTTAATGCCGGCGGTCTTGTACTTAGCTGGCAGCAACTTGGCTGCCGCGGTGTCTACCGCGGAATTTGCCGAAGTGTTGGTGGGGGTTGGGGTTGCGGTGGCGCAAGCGGCAAGCAACAACGCCGATGCCGCGAGCACAGAGGTGATTCCAAGAATTTTCTTCAACGAAAACGCTCCTAAAGTATTTGTTTACTCGGTAAGGCTATTCGAATTCGAATGATTTTCTAAGCACAACGCCAATGCGTAACTAAATCTTTACAAACTCGCAACTTTGGTTGACGAAAACGTCTGCCTACCGATATTCATCGATGGTTAAAGCACGCTGCGGAGAAAGGCCTTGGTGCGCTCTTGCTGTGGCTGATCCAAAACCTGCTTCGGCGTTCCGGCCTCAACCACAACTCCCTGGTCCATGAACACCACTGTGTCCGCAACCTCTCGGGCGAAACCAATTTCGTGAGTAACCACAATCATGGTCATACCGCTCTTGGCCAGGTCCCGCATAACATCGAGTACGTCGCCCACGAGTTCGGGGTCCAGGGCCGAGGTTGGCTCGTCGAAAAGCATCAGTTCGGGTTCCATTGCAAGTGCACGCGCAATGGCTACACGTTGCTGCTGACCGCCCGAAAGCTGGCTTGGGTAGTGATCCGCTTTCTCGGCCAAACCAACGCGTGCGAGCAAGGCCTGCGCCTTGGCGATTGCCTCGGTCTTAGGAATTCCGGCCACGCCAACCGGCGCTTCGATCACGTTTTCCAGAGCCGTTAGATGCGGAAACAGGTTAAAACGTTGAAACACCATGCCAATCCGCTGACGCTGCTTGGCGATCTCTTTGGGGTGAAGCTCGTAAAGCACGTCGCCTTGATTGCGGTATCCCATCAGGTCATCGCCCACGTAGATGCGACCACCATCAATGCCCTCTAGATGGTTGATGCAACGAAGAAAGGTAGATTTACCAGAGCCGGAAGGACCAAGCAAGCAGAGCACTTCGCCTTGCTGAACATTGAGCGTGATGCTCTTCAGAACCTCGTTTGATCCATAACTCTTACGAACCGCAAGAGCGCGAACCATTGGTTCGCTTTTAGCTTTGGACAGACTAGTTGCCATTGGTTGCCACCTTTCTGGTGCGAACCAAGGCATTGGTTCTAGTGAACCCGCGCCCGAATCGCTTCTCTAGGTAGCGCTGCGGGAAACCGAGAATGGTGTTCATCACCAAGTACCAGAAAGCGGCAACCACCAGAAGTTCAATCTGAGCCAGGTTTTGAGAGGAGATTTGAGTTGCGGTGGTGTACAACTCGGCCACAGCAATTACCTGAAGCAAAGATGTGCTCTTGAGCATGGAGATGGTTTCATTGCCCATTGGCGGAATAATCACGCGCATGGCCTGCGGCAATACCACCCTGCGCATGGTGTACCAGCTGCTCATACCCAAAGACTTTGCAGCCTCGGCCTGACCGGGATCTACCGAGAGAATACCGGCACGAACAATCTCCGCGGCGTATGCGGCTTCATTTAGCGAGAGAGCAATTAGTCCGGCGCTGAAAGAGGAGATCACAATGCTGGTGGGTTGGTTGAAGAGCACCAGGTTTGTAAACGGAATCTGCACCACAATGCTTGGGTAAATAATGCCCAAGTATCCCCAGAACACTATTTGAAGCAGCAACGGTGTGCCACGGAAAAACTCTATGTAGCCGGTTGCAATCACGCGCAACAAACGGTTTTCCGAAAGCTTCATTACGGCAAGAGCCACAGCCCAGATAGTTGCAATGACCATTGAAAGCACTGTGAGCCAAACGGTCAGCCCAGCACCCTGCAAAATCAGAGGGTCAAAGAGATATTGCGCAATAACTTCTTTACGAATATTCGGTGAGGTGACCATGGACCAAACCACGGCACCCAACAACATTGCCAACACACTGGCTGCCACCAAGCGCCAAGGGTGCTTTAGCGGCTTAGCCACAATGTCGTGTTGGCCCGCTTGCTCTTGGTTTGCCATTGAAACCAGCTTTCGATGTTGAAACTTTCAGGGGAAAGTTTACTAAGCCCACCGAACTAGTTGTGCACCACCATGGTTGACTGAGCCGGAACCGGAACCGAGGCTGCGTTGCGCAGAGTCTTTATTGTGTTCAACCCGGCCTTGCCACCGGAAACCACAATCTGCCAATTTCCTTTGCCTGGAAGCTTGACCACAACACTCTTGGCGTTGGGGTTGTGGGCCACAAAAATAGTGGACCAAGAATCACCCGAAACGGAGCCGTTCAACTGGTAGGCAACCACGCTTCGCTTGGCATTGATGAACTTGAGGCCGGCACGCACCTTGTCGGTGGTGTCGAGCCTGAAAGCTGGGTGTGCCGAGCGAATAGCAATTAGGCCCTTGAAGTAGTTCACCACATCGGCGTTGGCAGTGCGGTTGTTCCACTTCAGGGAGTTGATTGCATCCCCGGCCTGGTAACTGTTGTCGTTGCCCTGCTTGGTGCGCATGAACTCCTGACCGGAGTGAATAAATGGAAGCCCCTGAGCCAAGATGGCAATAGAAGACGACAGTTCAAAGATCTTCTTGATCTTGGCGGACGAGGCACCATCCATGCTGGCCTTTAGCTTGTCAAACAGTGTGAGGTTGTCGTGTGCCTCAACGTAGTTCACGCTCTGTCCGGGCTGGGTTAGGCCCCAACCGCCGCCAATGCCGGAACCGTATGGAACGTTGCCAACAATTCCTTCCTTCACCGTGCCACTGTTGCCAAGTTTGCCCTGGGCGTAGCCGCGTTCCGAAGCGTTAAATACCGAACCCTTAATGCCATCGCGTATGCCGTCGTTGAAGGCGGAAATTCCCGGCATGGATGCCAGGTTTGGCTGATCTGCCTTCTGGGAGTCACTCAGCACACTTCCCATGTTCCAACCCTCACCAATTACCAGAATGGTTGGGTCGATCTTGTCGAGCATTGCGCGTACCTGGTTCATGGTGGTTACGTCCAAAATGCCCATCAGGTCGAAGCGGTAGCCATCCATGCCGTATTCGGTTGTCCAGTACTCAACCGAGTCAACAATGAACTTTCGAACCATCGGACGCTCGGAGGCAACTTCGTTACCGCAGCCCGTGCCGTTTGCCAGGTCACCGGAGATTGGGTCGAGCCTAAAGAAGTAGCCCGGAACCAGCTGTTCAAAACTGAACTCGCTGGCCGAGGACACGTGGTTGTAAACCACGTCCATGACCACTCGCAAGCCGGCCGAGTGCATGCCCTGGATCAACTGCTTGAGTTCGGTAATGCGAGTTACCGGGTTGCTGGCATCGGTGGAATAGGAACCCTCGGGAACGTTGTAGTTGAGAGGGTCGTAGCCCCAGTTCTGTTGGTTGTTCTGGTATTCATCAACGCTTGCAAAGTCAAAGATTGGCAGCAGCTGCACGTGAGTTACGCCCAGGTCTCTAATGGCGTCAATTCCGGTTGGCGTCTTGCCGTTGGTAGCAGTGGTTCCGTGCTGGATTAACCCAAGAAATTTGCCACGCAGAGAGGCGTCAACCCCACTGCTGGCATCGATGGTTGCGTCCCGAACATTGGCCTCGTAAAACACTGCGTCGGTGGACTTACCGCTGAACGTGGGCTTTGGAGTAGCGGCGAAGGTCTTTGGGGTGGTTGCGTTCAAATCAACCACAACGCCAAGCGCGCCATTGATGGTGGTTGCTCGCACGTAAGGGTCAACCGCCTCGTTCCACTTGGTGCCAAACTTTGCCTTGTAGGTGTAAATCAACAGATTCTGGTCACCGTTTACGGTGGTAACCCAGGTGCCGTTTACGTCTTTGGTCATGGCAGTTTCCGAAACCACGGCTGGAGTGCTTCCCTTAGTCCAGGTGCCATAGGAAACCAGTTTCATTTCCTGTGCGGTGGGAGCCCAAACTCGGAACTGAGTCTGTTCCCTGGAGTAGGTGTTGCCAAGGTCATTGCCGGTATAGGTGAAGTTGTTGTTGAACCACTTGGTGTCGTAAATGGTTGTGGCATTCACAGTTGCACTGCCTAGCGAGGTGTGCGAAACCGTGTAGCTCTGAGCCACATCAATTGGGTTGCTCAAGGTGATGAGAACCGTGCTTGATTCGGTCTGACCGGCAGGCAATGCCACTCCAGCGATGGTTGCCACACCTTTGGAACCGGTAACGGTGAATCCCTCGCCAGCGGTGCCGGTGAGTTTGTACTTGGTGTTCAACAACACCGAGAGTGTGGTGTTTGATGTGAGTGCGGCACTGAGAATTTTTGGACCGGCTTGCTGAACCACTGGAGCTTGCTGATAAATCTTTTCGTCGCCTTGCACCAGCCAAACCTCTGCATTTCCCTTGGCGTCAAAATTGGTTATGAATCGGTCGCCGTTATTGGCCCAACCAGCGGCGGTGTCCTTTTTAGCAAAGTCGCCGAGCCGAATGATGATCCCCAGACTGTCGTAACCGGTAAGACCGCTCATGGTGACATTTGCCACCTTGCCAAAAGCGTCATCTGGCTGATCAAAGTTGAAGACCGCGCTGGAGCCATCGGTGCCCGAATTCATGTTCTTCCACACAAAAACGTTCCAGCCCGTGTAGTCACCATTTGGGCGGTTGTAGTGCACGGTTACATTCACCGAGTCTGGAATAGCAGCCAACGCTGGCGGAGCAGCCACCAGCCCACCGGCAACTGAAATGACCAACGAAGTGAAAACCGCAAGGGCATGCTTTAGCGTCTTGGAGTTTGGAAGAAGTTGCACGTAATGGCCTTTCACGGTGTAGTGGCGGTGCCTTTAAACGCTAGATGGTGGTTAGATTTGGAGCGAATTTGCAAGCGATTACGCTTACTGTTGTTATCGATTTGTAATCAAACGGCAGGGGCTAAAGGCCCTAACCCCCAAGCGCCAAACACGCATGTCGATAAACTCGAAAAATCATTTGGGAACAAGGGAGTTTTGCGTGACTGACCTCAACCTATGGATTCCCAAAGTTTTAGCCGCGCACCAAAACTGGATGAGCCAGTTCGGAGAATACGCGGAACATCCTTCGTTGCAAGTAAGCGACGGGTCTCTGGAAAACGCACTTTACGAACTGCAGGGTCGACTCACCAATAACTTTCCATTTGGCCACCCCAACTACGTTGGTCAAATGCTGAAACCCCCTCACCCGGTTGCGATTCTGGGCTATCTATCGGCAATGCTAATCAATCCAAACAACCATGCGCTCGACGGCGGACCGGCAACAGCCGAGATGGAAAAGAGCGTTGTGGCGCGGTTGGCCAAAATGTTCGGTTTTGAAAATCATCTTGGACACCTCACTTCTAGTGGAACCATTGCCAACCTTGAGGCGCTGTGGGTGGCTCGAGAATCCCACCCCGGTAAGCGCATCGCTTATAGCGCAGATGCCCACTACACTCATTCACGAATGTGCGGAGTCCTAGGCGTGGAAGGCGTGAAAGTATCCGTTGACTCAAACGGGCGAATGGACCTGGGTGCTCTTGAGTCGGAACTCAAAACAGGCACCATAGGCACAGTGGTTGCCACTTTAGGTACTACTGGGCTCGGTGCACTAGACCCGTTGCCCGAGATTGTGCGCTTGGCCAGGGCCTATGGTTCTCGCGTGCATTTGGATACCGCATACGGCGGTTTCTATGCACTGATTGCAAACGATTCCCCAACCGGGGTGGCTTCGGCACCGTATCGATCCATTTCCATGGTCGACAGCATTGTGGTTGATCCTCATAAACACGGACTCCAGCCGTATGGTTGCGGTGCCGTGCTTTTTGCGGACCCCTCGGTTGGGCGGCACTACAAGCATGATTCGCCCTACACCTACTTTTCTTCGGATGAACTCCACCTGGGCGAGATCTCGCTGGAATGCTCTCGTGCTGGTGCTGCTGCAGCTGCCCTGTGGCTCACACTCGAAGTTTTACCTCTAAACGAAAGCGGTCTAGGCCAGGAACTGAGCGTAAATCGCGCTGGAGCTTTGGAATGGGCGCAATTGCTCCGAGAGTCCACAGTGTTAGTCCCATACCAAACACCGGAACTGGACATCGTGACCTACTTCCCAAACCGCACCTCGATGTCTGCCGTGTCAGCCGCTAGCCAGAGATTGTTTGACGTTGCCGGCAACCTACCGGCCGAGCAACAACTTCACCTTGCCACTTATGTGGTCTCCGCCGATGCCCTTCTGTTGCGAGGACACCAACTGATTCGCGATACCGAGCAGGTAAAGATTATTCGAAGCACAGTTATGAAACCAGAATCGGCTGCGAGGATTGCTCAGATCCATGCTGCACTGGAGGAAATCGCTCGAGATCTGTAACGGGCACTTGGTAGGGAGTACGGGACTTGAACCCGTGACCGACGGATTATGAGTCCGCTGCTCTAACCGGCTGAGCTAACTCCCCCTGCACCAAGTAACAGCCTACCGAAAGCCATCTGCGCCCGTTTCAAGGGCCGCAAGTAGCTACTGGTCGCCGCCTTGAATTCGCTTCTTTGCCTTACGAACCGTGCTCTTCACTTTCCGGTTCACGCGTTTGGCCTGAGCTTTAACTTCGTCGCGAGCCTCTTCGAGCTTCTCGCGCACATCGTCGCGCGCCTCATCGATGCGGTCCTTGATGGTGTCTGCCGCATCTTCAACGGCTTCCGATAGCGCTTCGACTCGCTTCTTAAGACCCTGCATCTGCTGATGGAGTGACTCACTAAGCCGGCCGATCGGTTCGTTGTACTCCGCCGTGTTGTAAGCGGTTTGTGCGGAATCAACGGCCTGCGCGCGGTAGAGGTCTTCAAAAATAGTTAGTGTGCGCTGAATGTCATGGGCCTGAATCAAATACAGCGAGTTCTCGCTAAGGCGCTCCAACTCGGCTTCGTCGGCTGTGAGAATGCGCTTGAGTCGATCCGCAAAGGCATCAATGTCATCTGGCGGGAAAAGGTAGCCGTTGTCACCGTTGTGCACAAGGTGAGGCAGCGCCATGGCGTCGGCGGCAACCACGGGCCTGCCGCTAGCCATGGCTTCCATGGTTGCAATGCTCTGCAACTCTGCAATGGAAGGCATGGCAAAAAGGGTGCAGCGTTCGTACGCCTTGGGCAATTCTTCTTCCGAAATGTGGCCGTAGAAAATAACCCGGTCACGAATACCCAAATCGGTAGCCAGTTGTTCCAGGTGAGCCTGCTCGCCGCCCTTGCCAACCAGCTCAACAATTGGCTTGAGGTCTGCAGGAAGCGCGGCAACAGCCTTGAGTAAGTTGTGGATGTGCTTTTCGTAGTCGAGGCGACCAAGAAACAGAATGCGTGGTTCCTTGTTGCTGGTTGGCGTTTCATTGGCAAAGCGAGACGCATCGATTCCGCAGGAAATAGCGTGCACTCCCTGAATGCCTGTTGCCGCAGTAAGCAGTTCTGCAGCACGGCGGGTAGGGGTGGTCACCGCGTCAACCTGTCGCAATACCCGGCCGGCGTCGCCCCAGGCCCACTTCATGGCGGCCTTTTCCAAGAAACCCGGAATTACAACCGAGTACTTGATTAGGTTTTCGGGCATGATGTGGTTGGTTGCCACCATGCGAATGTTTTGCTTCTTGGCCGCTCGAACCAAGAAACGCCCCATGATCAGGTGGCTCTGAATGTGAACCACATCGGGACCAATACTCTTGAGGATTCGGCCGAGGTCGCGCGTGAGCGTGAACGGCAGCGTGTAGCGCAGCGTGGCGTGCTGTGGCAGCTTATAAGACTTGATGCGGTGCACGGTCATTGTGGCGCCATCGTGCACTTCGGTGAAAGTGCCATGCGCGCTAGAGAATGCCGGAGCAATGATGTGAACTTCGTGTCCCCTGCGTGCGAGACCGCCGGCAAGTCTTTCGGCAAATCGGGCCGCTCCGTTAATGTCGGGCGGAAAAGTGTCGCAACCGATAACGATTTTCAGGCGGCCAGGCATGGAGCCTTCAGAAGCCATTTAAACAGGTCCTTTGTTTGAAACTAAGACCCAACAATTTTAGCGTTCGAAGCCTAGAAACGCTTGCGCCGTGCCCAGAGTTGTGCTTTGCGCTTGGCCAGCAGCACTTGTGGGTGGAACTGGGAAAGTAGCAGAACACCAAGGATTGCCGCCGCAGCACACACGAGAAATATGATCACTGTGAGTATGTTGGCGGTATTGGCTTCGCCGAGAACAGTGGCGGCAATCAACACGGCAACCATGGGGTCAATAACCGTGAGTCCGGCAATCACCAGGTCTGGCGGTCCGGAAGAATAAGCGCTCTGCACAAACCAACCGCCCAATGCCACGGCGCAGCCAAGCAGGGCCAAGCAAAATAGCGTGAGCCATTCAAACTGCCCTTGGTAAATACGCTGAATCACTACTTTGGTGAGGGTAGCCACAAACCCGTAGAGCACACCCGCACCAATCACAAAGTGCAGCGCCTTGGCATCTCGACCACGGCGAGCCATCAACGTGATCAGCACGGCAAGGATGATGGCCAGCAAAATGATTACCTGCCAGAGCAGGTCATCGGTGAGCACAATTTCGCGTGCAATGGTGGATGCAGTGGTTACAAACCCACCAACTCCCCCAACGCAGAGGGCAATTGCCACCCAGGTGATTTTGTTGAGTTTGGTTTTTGTGATGCGCGCATTCAACAGCGAGGTGATAACCAGGGCAATTGCACCGAGTGGTTGAACCACAATGAGCGGTGCCATAGAAAGAGCTCCGATTTGGAACACCAGAGCCAGGCCAATCATTCCGGTGCCGGCCAGCCAACGCGGTCTGCGGACCAGTGAAAGTAACTGCTTGATGTTGAGCGAACCACTAGTTTTGGAGGCTTTGCCCTGCTGCTCTCCAACGGCGTCATTCTGAAATTGGGCGCCAAAAGCTAATGCCACGGCACCAATAAGCGCTAAGCAAATAGCCAAGCCGCGCGAATCTAAACCGGTGTAGATGTGCATTCAAAAAATTCCCTTGAAAGGTATTAATCCAGCCTACCTTGCTAGCCCCGTAATGCCATTTGGAGAAATGGCGAGTGGGGTAAATTTGCAGAATGCCAGTTAGAAATATTTGCATCACCGGCGAGCCGGTTCTTCACGAGCGAGCCGCCGAGGTTACCGAGTTCAATCAAGATCTTGCCAACCTAGTTGCAGACTTGTTTGTGACCATGGACAAAGCACCCGGCGTTGGCCTAGCTGCAACCCAGGTTGGCGTTGGCCTCAGAGTTTTTGTGTATGACTACGAAGACGAAGCGGGAAATCCAGTTCGTGGCGAGGTCATCAACCCGGTTTTGGAAGTTGGCGCCATTCCAACCGGCGAAGCCGACTGGGACACCGAACAGGAAGGCTGCCTAAGCGTTCCTGGAGAACGCTTCCCACTCAAACGCGCCGACCACGTGATTCTCACCGGTTTAACTCTGGAGCAGAAGCCATTGCACATTGAGGCCACCGGTTGGTTGGCGCGCATTTTCCAGCACGAATTTGATCACCTAAACGGCACACTATACGTTGATAGGCTCGCCGAGCCCCATCACAGTGACGCAAGGAAGATTGTGATGCTAAACAACTGGGGCAAACCCGGCCTAAGCTGGCTTCCCGGTAAAGACAAGCTTGAGGGCTAAGCCCCCGGCCTCAAGGCGTCAACTAGTTGCGCGGCTGGAGTAGCCCAGCTTCGTGGAGAGCAAGAGCAAACTGCGATCTGGTAACCTGACCCAGTTTCTGCTGCATTACATCGAGCGCGGACCTCACTCGCGGCGCAGTTAGCCCGGCGGCTTTCCCAATGTCGTCAAGCGCTGAACCCGCAACAATTGCATCGAGCACAGCTCGCTCGTCCGATTCAAGGTCGGTCAGTCGTAACAGCCATCGCTGATTGGAACCCGAGGCAACACCCGCTGCTTCAAATGCCTTGCGCATGGTTTCCCAGTTCAATTTGGTTTCGGCTCCGGCGGTAGCCTTGAGTGACTCAATGATGTTTTCGGGGCTGTCCTCTTCGGTCACCAAATCGGTTGCGCCACAACGAACCGCCTGAAGAGCCAACTCCACCGACGAAAACGGCCCCGTTAGCACAAACGAAGGGAGGCTTGCGCCCGGCGCGAAGTTCCGGCGGTGAAAGCGCTGAATCATTTCGGTACCGGCAATACCGACTAGTCGGTTGTCTACCAAAACCACGTCAACGGCTATTTCCGAAAGAGCATCAACGGCCGCATTTCCGTTGGATTCTTCATAAACAATGTCGAAAGCAGAGTCGGATTCCAGCAGCATTCTCCGCCCCTCGCGAATGGCACGGTTTCCAAATACGAGACCAACACGAATGGGACTAGCCACTATTGGTTGGCCTCCGCAAGATGCGCCTGCACTTCGGGGAAAATTGCGTTCACTGTGACACCTACACCGGGAACTTTGCGAGCCTCAACATTTCCTTGAAACAGCTGTGCGCGATCGCGCATAGCGGCAATGCCGTGACCCGTGATTTCTTGAGTTAACGCCATCAGATCTTCGTGGTGGTCGTAAGACTGGGGAACACCGCCCTCGGCTTTGGCGGCAAACTCAATACCGTTGTCCTTGACCAGCACCTGAAGTCCCTGTTGGCTCCAGGTTAGGTCTACATCGATGGACGTTCCCAACGGGGCGTGTTTTTGAACATTTTCCATGGCGTCGTAAACAATGCGATAGATGTTCAGCTCGGCCGACGGAATCAGCTGCAACACTGCCCCGTGGTGAGTGATTCTGGTTGGGTAGCCGGCAGCACGATATTGAGTTGCGAGGTCTTCGAGGTCAGCAAGGCTCGGTGGTGCAACCGCAACAGCAACGCTCATGTTGAGCATCTCAAAGAGGCGGCGCATTTCATCGTGCACACCGCGAATCATCTCGGCTAGGCGATCTAGGTTACGAACCGCTACCGAGGCATCCACCTTTGCCGCATACCTAGCGCCGTCGGAAATGGTGAGCATTGCAGAAATGCGCTGCATGACGAGTTCGTTTAGGTCGCGAGCGATACTGAAGCGCTCGTTGAGTTCGGCGGAGTCAAGCGAGGTGCGCAGGTTCAACTTGGTTATATAGTCGCGCTGTCGCGACGCCTGCCGTTGCATGGAGTTCTCGCGCCAAAAGGCACCTGCCAACCAGGCCACCGTGACTACGCAGGCAACAGTTACCCCGGCAAAACCGAATGCCGCCCAACGTCCCGACTCGTTGTAAATACTCACGCCGTAGATCACGTTGGAAAGCGGACGGTTGAACGTTGCGTTCCAAGCCTCAAAGAAACCGCCCGCGGCAACTGCAACCAAGGTCAGCAGGCTGGAAAGGCGCTTGCCAAAAGTGGCAACCAAAAACAGAGTTACCGCCGATACCGCCGATGAGATGAGTGGTGCGAGTCCGAGAAGAACATTCCCAACCGAGGCACCAACGATCAGTAGCGGAGCCACGAAACTCAGTCGTCGAAAAAAGAATACGGAGGCGCAAAGCGCAAGGGATAGGAATAGCCCGTTTAGGCCTTGAATGTAGAAATCTATTACAGGGAATGTGGCAAACGCCACAGCGGTGAAAATGATTTCTGGAAGCCACTTTTTGCCGAGGACCCACTGAAGCAAGAGTCCTCCTAAGCGTTATAGCTTTTCTGACTATATGGCTCCCCGACTTGGACTCGAACCAAGAACCCTCCGGTTAACAGCCGAATGCTCTGCCAATTGAGCTATCGAGGAAAAGTGCCTTTCGGCACCTGAATAGATTAGCAAAAAAGAACGGCAAACCCAAATCAGTTTGTCTAGGCGTTTCGGAACTTACTCAAAGGTGATTGCAGCGCGGCGCAAGCCCTAATAACCCAGATTCGGGTCAACCAACCCCACCCAATCGCCACGGCCCAGGTGAGCCGCCACGTTTTCGCGTAACCTCACTGCAAACATACGCTTGACCATGGAGTTGGTGTCGGCGGTGTGCGGAGTAATCAGCAAGTTTGGTTCAGACCAGGCCGGATGCCCATCGGGCAACGGTTCCGGGTCGGTTACGTCTAGCGCGGCACCGGCCAGCACGCCCCGCTTCAGCGCATCGAGCAAATCCGCGGTCACCACCACGGGGCCGCGGGCAATATTCACCAGGTATGCCTCGGGTTTCAGCTTTGCCAGCATTGGTGCGTTGAACAACCCGCGGGTCTGGTCGGTGAGTGCGCAAGCCAAGATCACAAAGTCCGCGTCCGCGAGTAAGTGCGGTAGTCGATCAAGCGTTTCCACCTTGGAACACCCATCGATGGGCAATTTACGGTTACGAACCACGGTTACGTTACTTCTGAATGGCGTGAGCAGTTTGATTAGCTCTTCTGTGATGCCACCGGCACCTAGAATCAGTACATTTGCGTCGTATAGCGAAACCGCAAACTTCTTGCCCCAGGAATTGGCGCGCACTCGTTCGGGGATTTTGCGGCCTAGTGCCATGCAAAGCATGAGCGCGTGTTCGGCCACGGGTTCGCGATAGCTCCCCTTGGCGGATGTGAACCTCACCGGATGCTTAAGCACTTCATCAAACGCATCCACTCCGGCAAATGGCAGTTGGACCCACTCCAGCTGTGGGTTGGCATGTAGCGCCTCCGCCAAGGCAAGCGGTTGTGCGTAGTCGGTCCAAACCAGAGCGGTCACATCGGGGCCGAGTGGGCTAACTACGCCACCCGACTCAACAACGGCGGCCTCGTATTCCGGAAAACTTTTTGGCTCGATAGCCACCAAAGCTCGATTTATCACGCTCGAGCTCCCATGAGCGCGCGGCGTTCGTTCTCAAGCTGCATGAGCTTTTGCTGAACCGCCAGGTACTCCTCCGGTTGTGCAGTAGCATCGGTTCGCCTCAGCAACGCTAGCGCGTCGGCTTTTTCGCGCGCCAAAGTTCGTTCCATGGCCTTTCCAACCACACCGGCCGCGTAGGCATCCAACTGCTGCTCGTTAGCAACCGGCAACGCCTTGGCGGCAATGCCACGCAGTTCGCCGAGTAGTGAAACTGGAACACACTGTTCGATACGCCCCAACCAGGTTTCGGATTCCTTTTGAAGTGCGGGCAAGAGCGCACCCAAAATGGCCGAATGCGCGGGAGCGCTCATCCCCGCGGCAACGATGCGTTGGAGTTGCGCCTGATTAAATGCCTGCGGACACTGCACCAGTACCTCCAGGGTTTGGCGCTCAATCAGGTTTACCGGGTCGTTGAGGTTTACGGGCGGGTAATTCGGTTGGGCCACTGCCGCGGCTGATCCATCTGCCAAATCCGGAGGCAAGCCCCCTTCCGGCGGTGGGTTATCAAACGCAGTGGCTGTTGCTGCAGCATTGGCACGATCGGTTCTCAGGCTAGACACATCGCTGGCCTTTTTTGCACGGATGCCGTCCTGCACAATCCGTGAAACTTCGTCGGGTGGCAAGTTCACCCAGCCGGCCAACTCGCGAATGTAGGCGGGCCGAAGCGCTTCATCGCGGATTCCAGCGATGACCGGTGCCGCGGCCCGCGTTGCGGAAACTCTTCCCTCCAACGAATCTAGGTTGAAAAGCGAAAGTTTCTGACGAATCGCAAACTCAAACAGCGGTCGCTTGTTTTGAATCATGCTGCGAACGGCTTCGTCGCCCTGTTGCTGTCGCAGATCGCTGGGGTCAAGACCGTTTGAACCCACCGCCACAAAGGTGTGAGCCAGGAACTTGTGACTGTCTTCAAAGGCTCGCATTGCCGCTTTTTGACCGGCAGCGTCGGGGTCGAAGGTAAAGATGACCTCGGCAGGCACGGCGGCATTGCCTAGCATCCGATTGAGAATACGAATGTGGTCGTCGCCGAATGCTGTTCCGCAGGTGGCAACCGCGGTAGTAATGCCCGCCAAGTGGCAAGCCATTACGTCGGTGTATCCCTCAACCACAACCACCTGCTGCTGTTTGGTGATGTCCTTACGAGCCAAGTCAATTCCGTAGAGCACCTGGGACTTGTGGTAAACGGGGGTATCGGACGTATTCAAATACTTTGGTCCATTGTCGTCGTCATAAAGTTTGCGAGCACCAAATCCAATAACCGAACCACCAACATCCTTGATGGGCCACATGAGTCGACCACGAAACTTGTCGTAGCCACCCTTGTCGCTGTGGGCGGCAAGCCCCGCGGTGACAAGCTCATCAATGCCGAAACCTTTGGACTTGAGAAGGTCGGTCAAGCCGCTCCAACCCTTGGGCGAGTAGCCAATAGCAAAGTGCTCGGCCGCTGCCCGATCAAACCCGCGGCCCTTCAAAAAGTCGCGCGCGAATGCACCTTCATCGGTGTAGAGCTGCTGCAGGTAGTAGTCGGCAGCAGCCTGGTTGGCCTCCAAAACGCGGGTGCGTACACCGGAACCGGTGTCTTCTTTGCCGCCCGCCTCATAGGTGAGCGTGTAACCAATTTTGGCGGCTAGCGCCTCAACCGCGGCAGTGAACGTGAGTCCTTCAATCTGCTGCAAAAACTTATAAACGTCGCCACCCTCGCCACAGCCAAAGCAGTGGTAAAAACCCTGGGATGGGCGAACGTTAAAGCTGGGCGATTTTTCGTCGTGGAAGGGGCAAAGCCCCTTGAGTGACCCAACCGATGCGGTCTTGAGTTGAACGTACTCCCCAACCACATCTGCAATGTTGGCGCGAGCCTTCACCTCTTCAATGTCGCTCGCGCGGATCTTGCCTGCCATACCCATATCCTAGATTGCACCGATGGTTGCCCTCGGGCATTGCGCCCACTGGCTAGCGGGCAACTAGTCCCCCTTGGTTACTAAACGGTGGTGCAACTTGATTGCACTCTGATCCGTTAGGCAGGCAACCTGGTCAACAATCACGCGGTATTCCTGCTCTTCGGTGCGCGCCTTTGCCCAGGCGGCGGATGCGAAAGAATCCAGTTCTCGACCATTCAGGCTGAGTAACGCCGAAGCCAGTTCGCCCAGAATCGCGCGCTGGTATTCGTAGTACGGCTTTCGACTCTCGTGGGTCATGAGGAATGCCGCAACCACGCCCTTTAGAACGGCAATCTCAAGCAACACGTCTTCGGGCACGTTAATCACGCCACTGTATCTAGTGACTCTTCCCTGAGCCGCTGCCGCTTCGGTGGTGCGGCTCACGAACGAACCAATGAGGCTGCTGGTGAGGTTCTTCAATCCGGCGTGATGTGCTTGAGTGTCCGAATAAAGCAACGGCCAGTGTTCCATGCGGCGCAGGCGGTCTAGACCCTCGGCAAGTTGCAGTGCGGTGTACTTGCCGCCACTCCACTCCGACGCCTTGGTAAGCAAGTTGTATTCACTGGCCGGGTCGGCAAGTTCCAAAAGATTCACGTAACCGGCCACAATGGCGTCTTCAAAATCGTGCACCGAATATGCAACGTCGTCGGCAAAGTCCATGACCATTGCCTCAACGCACTTCTGCTTGGTTGGTGCACCCTCGCGAACCCAGTCAAAAATATCTTGGTCGTCCGCGTAAAACCCAAACTTGGGGGCCTGGGTTACCTCGCCCTCCACCAGCGCGCGCGAACGCTTCCACGGGTACTTAATGGTGGCGTCGAGCGAAGCGCGCGTGAGGTTCAGGCCGAGGCTACGACCATCGGTGGTGAAAACCTTTGGCTCAATGCGAGTTAGCAAACGAAGAGTCTGCGCATTGCCCTCAAATCCACCAAACTCGCTGGCCCAGTTGTTGAGTGCCAGCTCTCCGTTGTGACCAAAGGGCGGGTGGCCGAGGTCGTGTGCCAGGCACGCCATGTCAACAAGGTCTGGGTCAAGCCCCAGGTCTCCGGCCATCTCGCGACCAATCTGGGCAACTTCTAAAGAGTGAGTCAAACGAGTTCGCGCAAAGTCACCCGTGCTTGGGCTTAGCACCTGAGTCTTGGCGCCCAAACGCCGGAGCGCCGAACTGTGAAGAACGCGGGCCCGGTCGCGGGCAAACTCGCCGCGTCGGGTGTCGGGTCGGCGGTCTTCTGTTAGGAATCTCTCCACGTCACGGTTGGAATAACCGCTAGCGGCATCTGGGTCGATCACCATTGGTACTTCTCCAGTTGCTGTGAGCGGTACACCAAATGCGTCCACAACAGGAACGCCGCCCGTTGCGACGTTGGATTCGAAATCGTTCACGCTATCCCCCAGAAACATTCAGCTCGGCCTCGAGCAACACTGTGCGCTGCTCACCTTCAAGTTCGCGCGAATTCAACCAGTTCTCCGGCAACGAACACTGCTTGGCCCCGCCCAAGCGTCCGCGCGGACCTTCGGCGCTTTCGCCAGGATATGGAGCATCCCAGTCGAGTGTTGCCAGAATCTGGTCCATGTGCTCCAGGTTCTCAACCTGCGCCAAAGCGGCACGGAATTCTCCGCCAACGGGGTAACCCTTGAAATACCAAGCCACGTGCTTGCGGATGTCTCGGCAGGCCCGTTCCTCGGACTCAAAGAAGTCGGTGAGCAACACTGTGTGCTGTTTGAAGGCCTGCGCTACCTGCCCCAGCGACGGCTGAACCGGGTTGATTGCCGCGTTGCTATTTGGATCGCGCTGGAACTCGTTAAACGCTGCCTGCAGGTCGGCGAAAAGCCATGGACGCCCCAAACATCCACGGCCCACAACAACTCCATCGATGCCCGTTTCTCGCACCATTTGGATGGCATCGGCCGCGGACCAAATGTCGCCGTTTCCAAGCACCGGAATGTCTGTGATGGCTTCGCGCAACTTGCCAATGGCCGACCAGTCGGCGTGTCCCGAGTAATACTCGCTGGCGGTGCGACCGTGAAGCGCAATTGCGGCAATGCCTGCGTCGCGAGCTGCTCGGGCGGCGTCTAGATAGGTGAGGTGTTCATCGTCAATGCCCTTGCGCATTTTCACGGTCACCGGAATGTCGCCGGCCGCGCCAACAGCACTCTGCACGATGGATGCGAACAGGTCCTGCTTCCAAGGCAGCGCCGCACCGCCTCCCTTGCGGGTGACCTTGGGCACGGGGCAGCCAAAGTTGAGATCAATGTGGTCGGCGCGATCCTCTGCAACCAGCATGCGAACGGCTTGGCCCACGGTCTTTGGATCAACGCCGTATAGCTGAATCGAGCGGATTTGTTCGCTGGGATGGTGGCCAATTAGTCGCATGCTTTCCGGCGTGCGCTCAACCAGCGCGCGCGAGGTGATCATCTCCGACACGTAGAGGCCGCCGCCAAACTCGCGGCAGAGCCTGCGGAACGCCGTGTTGGTAATGCCCGCCATCGGCGCCAAAACCACGGGTGTGCCAATTTCCAGCTTGCCGAATTTCAGCGGCTGTGCCGCGCGCGGCAAGGAAGCATCGATGCCTGTTACGGCACCAGATGCTTCACTTAGCGTTGCGGCATTGGTCACGGTTACCCAACCAGCTTGACTGCCAGGTACTCACGTAGCTTGCTGAGCGATACGCGCTCCTGAGCCATGGTGTCGCGCTCGCGCACGGTCACTGCCTGGTCCTCGAGCGAGTCAAAGTCAACGGTGATGCAGAACGGCGTGCCGATTTCGTCTTGGCGACGGTAGCGGCGGCCAATTGCGCCCGAGTCGTCGAAGTCAATGTTCCAGTAACCGCGCAGTTCCTGAGCCAGGTTGCGGGCAACCGGCGACAGGTCTTCGTTGCGCGAGAGCGGCAGCACGGCTGCCTTGACCGGTGCCAAGCGGTAGTCCAATCGCAGCACGGTACGAACGTCTACTCCGCCCTTGGTGTTTGGTGCTTCGTCTTCTGCGTAGGCGTCAACCAGGAATGCCATGAGTGAACGAGTCAAACCGGCCGCAGGTTCAATCACGTATGGGAACCAGCGCTCGCCCTTGTTCTGATCAAAGTAGCTGAGGTCGCTACCCGACTCGGCCGAGTGAGTGCGAAGGTCAAAGTCGGTGCGGTTAGCAATGCCCTCAAGCTCGCCAAATTCGCTGCCCTGGAAACCAAACTTGTACTCAATGTCAACGGTGCGCTTTGAGTAGTGCGAGAGCTTTTCCTTTGGGTGCTCAAACAGGCGCAGGTTGTCTGGGTTGATACCTAGGTTGGTGTACCAGTTGAAGCGCTCGTTGATCCAGTATTCGTGCCACTCTTCATCGGTGCCCGGTTCAACAAAGAATTCCATTTCCATTTGCTCAAACTCACGAGTACGGAAAATGAAGTTACCCGGTGTGATTTCGTTACGGAACGACTTGCCGATCTGGCCGATGCCAAACGGCGGCTTCATGCGCGCGGCACCAAGCACGTTAGCAAAGTTCACAAAGATACCCTGAGCGGTTTCTGGGCGCAGGTAGTGCAGGCCCTCCTCGGCAGCAACCGGACCCAAGAAGGTCTGAAGCAGGCCGTTGAAGCTCTTAGGCTCGGTCCAAATCTCCTTGCTGCCGCAGTTTGGGCAAGGGATTTCGGCCAGACCCTGCGGCGCGCGACCCTTCTTCTCCTCAAAGGCCTCTTCCAGGTGGTCCTGGCGGAAACGCTTGTGGCAGCTGGTGCACTCAATGAGCGGGTCAACGAATTCTTTTACGTGACCGGATGCTTCCCAAACCTTACGAGGCAAAATCACCGATGAGTCCAGGCCCACGATGTCTTCGCGGCTGTTCACCATGGTGCGCCACCACTGACGCTTGATGTTTTCCTTTAGCTCAACGCCGAGGGGTCCGTAATCCCAGGCGGAACGACTACCGCCGTAGATTTCACCTGCCTGAAAAACAAAGCCGCGGCGCTTGGCCAGCGAAATAACAGCGTCTAAACGGTTTGGGGTTGCCACGTGAACTCCACATTCTGGACACAGCTGGATGCCGTGCCCGCTCGAAGTTCTAAGTTTACCCAAGAGCGGTTGGGTATTTCGAGTGGGGTTTTAACTAGGTGGCTTTGGTTGGCGAATCCTTTGCTCCACCAAATCTTCGGTTTCGGCTTTGGAACTGCGCAATGCCGCGCCACAGGTCCTTGCGGGTGAAGTCCGGCCACAGTGTTTCCAGAAAAACAAACTCTGCGTAAGCGCTCTGCCAAAGCAGAAAGTTGCTTGCTCGTTGCTCGCCCGAACTGCGTAAGAACAGGTCAACATCGGGAAGGTCCGCGGTTAGCAGGTGACGCTGAATGGTCTTCTCGGTGATGGCGCCGGGCTTGAGTTTGCCCTGAGCCACCAGCTCGGCTATCTGGTTGACCGCGTCAACAATCTCCACACGCGACCCGTAGTTCACGCACATAGTGAGAGTTAGCGTGGAGTTGCCGCGAGTCACTCGTTCGGCTTCTTGAAGCTCCGAAATCACCGATGACCACAAGCGTGGCTTGCGCCCAGCCCAACGAATCCGCACTCCCCAGTGGTTCAGTTGATCCCTACGGCGGCGAAGTACCTCGCGATTGAAGCCCATCAAGAACCGCACCTCATCGGGTGACCGTTTCCAGTTTTCGGTGGAGAACGCAAACACGGTTAGGTACTTCACACCAGCCTGAATGGCACCGGCCACCACGTCTAGCAGCGCCTCTTCGCCAGCCTTGTGCCCTTCCACGCGGGTTAGTCCGCGGGCGTTGGCCCAACGTCCATTGCCGTCCATCACAATGGCAACGTGCTGAGGCGCCGGCAAAGCAAACTCGGGCGGGGTAACGCCCGTGTAGTCCAACGCTAAAAAGTTGGTCATGCACGCTCCACAAAACTAAGCGAGCGCAAACCGCGCTCTATGTGCCATTGGCTATATGCCGCAACGATACCCGATGCCGCGGCCCGCGACCGTTCCGAAGCAGCTTCCGCAAACTCCCAGTCACCCGCAAGCAAGGCGCCAAGCAGCACAACGGACTCCGAATCGAGAACCGCCGCACCGGGTGGTTTGCAGGAATCGCAAACCACACCACCGGTTTGCATCACGAATGAGTGATGCGGACCGGATGCGGAACAAACGCTACAGGAGTCAAAGTTTGGCGCCCAGCCGGCCAACGACAGAGCACGCAAGAGGTACGAATCGAGCGTGAGCCCAGGGTCGTGTTCGGCACGCGAAAGCGAACGAAGCGCTCCCACCAAAAGGATGTACTGCTGCGTTGTTGTTAGTTCGCCGGTGAGGCGCTCTGCAGCCTCAACCATGGCGTGGGCGGCTGTGTAACTGGCGTAATCGGCCATGATTTCTCGTCCGTAGGCACCGATGGTTTCCACCTGGTTCACGGTGTCTAGATTGCGACCCTCGTAAAACTGAACGTCTACCACCATGAAGGGTTCGAGACGAGAACCAAACTTTGACCCGGTGCGCCTAACACCCTTGGCTACCGCGCGCACCTGTCCGTGCGAACGTGTCAAGAAGGTAACGATGCGGTCGGCTTCACCCAGTTTGTGGGTGCGCAGCACAACGGCTTCGTCTCGGTAAAGGGGCACGCCTCAAGTATCGGTGATGCGGGCGGCAAAGCCCGGCATTCCGGCTCGGCTAGCCGCGCAAGGCCCTATTCACTCCAGAAATAACAGCCTTGAGGGAGGCGGTGGCAATGTCGCCGTCGATTCCAACGCCCCACAGGGTGTGGCCGTTGACTTCGAGTTCAATGTAGGCGGCGGCCTTGGCGTCGCTCGATGCACTCAACGTGTGCTCAACGTAGTCGAGCAAGCGAACCTTTACACCCAGCTGCTCCAAGACATTCAGGAACGCGCTGATTGGACCATTGCCAGTGCCATGGCAGTTGGCCTCGCCGGTGCCATCTCGCAACACAATGTCCAGGTCGAGCTGCCCGTCCATCTCGCTAGCGGTGCGCATGCGCTTGAGCTCGAACCGACCCCACTTTAGCTCCGCCCTCTCGGCTGGAGCAGGCAGGTACTCATCGTTGAAAATGTCCCACAGTTGTTCGCTGGTCACTTCGCCACCGGCGGAGTCGGTTACGTTCTGAACCACGCGGCTGAACTCAATTTGCAACTTGCGAGGCAGGTCAATGTTGTGATCTGCCTTGAGGAGGTAAGCCACGCCACCCTTACCGCTCTGCGAGTTCACGCGAATCACGGCCTCGTAAGATCGACCAACATCCTTGGGATCAATCGGCAGGTAAGGCACGGCCCAAACCAAGTCGTCAACACTCTTGCCCTCGGCCTGAGCCTGCTTGTTCATGAGCTCAAAGCCCTTCTTGATGGCATCCTGGTGCGAGCCGCTGAACGCGGTGTAAACCAGGTCGCCGCCATAAGGGCTGCGCTCGGGAACCGGCAACTGGTTGCAGTATTCAACCGTGCGCTTGATCTCGTCTAGGTCGCTGAAGTCAATGTGCGGATCAATGCCCTGGCTAAACAGGTTCATGCCCAGGGTCACCAGGTCAACGTTTCCGGTGCGCTCACCGTTACCAAAGAGGCAACCCTCAATGCGATCTGCCCCAGCCAGGTAACCTAGCTCGGCGGCTGCAACGGCGGTTCCGCGGTCGTTGTGCGGGTGCAGGCTAATCAATACGGAATCGCGCTTAGCCAGATTGCGGTGCATCCACTCAATGCTGTCGGCGTAAACGTTTGGTGTTGCCATTTCCACGGTTGCAGGCAGGTTGATAACCATCTTGCGTTCCGGTGTTGGCTGAATCACATCGATGATTGCGTTGCAAACCTCAACCGCGTATTCCAACTCGGTTCCCGTGTAACTCTCCGGCGAGTACTCGTAGTAAACCTGAGTCTCCGGAATGGTCTTTTCTTGCTCGAGGCACTTGCGTGCTCCGTGCAGCGCAATCTCCTTGATGCCATCGCGGTCCTGGTTGAACACCACGCGACGCTGCAGCACCGAGGTGCTGTTGTAGAAGTGCACAATTGCCTGCTTGGCACCCTTGATGCTCTCGTAGGTGCGCTCAATCAGGTGATCGCGAGCCTGGGTCAGAACCTGAATCACCACGTCATCGGGAATGTGGCCGCCCTCAATGAGCTCACGCACAAAGTCAAAGTCGGTCTGCGAAGCCGAAGGGAAACCAACCTCAATCTCCTTGTAGCCCATCTTTACGAGCAACTGGAACATCTTGAGCTTGCGCTCAGGGCTCATCGGGTCAATCAATGCCTGGTTGCCATCGCGCAAGTCAACCGCGCACCAGCGTGGTGCCTGAGTGGTTACCTTGCTTGGCCAGGTGCGATCTGGCAGTGAAACATTGATTTGCTCGTGGAACGGAACATACTTGTGAACCGGCATACCGCTTGGGCGCTGGGTGTTCTGCATTTTGTGTCCTTAGAAGGTTTTTGGGGCTAATCCGCCCGATTGGAAAGAGCCAACAGCAAGCACCGCAACGAGGGTGGCCTTGAGATTAGGCCTCGTTGCGGCCGCTAAGTAGTAGCTGGCAGAACACGTTGTTAGGTTAGCACAGCGCGGCTAAAAGCCAAGCCTGCCCAATTGTTTGGGGTCGCGCTGCCAATCCGGCGCCACCTTTACCCGAATAGCCAAGAACACCTTGGAGCCGAGCAGTCGCTCAATCTCCGGGCGAGCCTTGGTGCCCACGTCGCGCAGGCGCGAACCGCCCTTGCCAATGATGATGGACTTCTGGCTGTCGCGTTCCACAAACACGTTGGCGTGAACATCGATGATTGGTTTGTCTTCACGCTGATTGATTTCATCGATGGTTACCGCGAGCGAGTGAGGCAACTCGTCGCGCACGCCCTCGAGCGCCGCCTCGCGGATCAGCTCGCAGATGCGATCTTCAATGCTTTCGTCGGTCACCGCGTCTTCCGGGTACAGCGCCGGGCCTTCGGGTAGCAGGTCGATGAGCACCTTGGTGAGCACGTCAAGCTGATCATCGGCAACCGCCGAAACCGGCACAACAGCCTCAAACTCGCGCAGCGCCTGCAACGCCACCAGCTGCTCAAAAATGGCTTCCTTGCTGGCCAGTTCGGTTTTGGTCACCACCGCCACCTTCTTGGCCTTGCGGAACTGGTCCAACTGCTCGTTGATGAACTTGTCTCCGGGTCCAATCTTTTCGTTGGCCGGTACACAGAAGCAGATCACGTCAACGTCGCCCAGGGTAGATTCCACCAGGTCGTTCAAGCGCTCTCCAAGCAGCGTGCGCGGGCGGTGCAGCCCCGGGGTGTCAACCAGAATCAACTGACCCTCGGGTTTGTGCACAATGCCACGAATGGCGCGTCTGGTGGTTTGTGGTTTGGCCGAGGTGATGGCAATCTTCTCGCCCACCAATGCGTTGGTGAGCGTGGATTTACCCACGTTGGGTCGCCCCACAAACGAAACGAATCCGGATCTAAAAGTCATGTTGGTTCCTAACTGAGGGTTACCTGCCGCTAATCGGCAGTTTGCTTCCCGGAACCATTAGTTCCATCGATGAATGCTTCGGCGTTATTGAGTTCCGCGGTTGGTTCAACCAAAACCGAAACCAGTCGCTTGCGGCGAGGTTCAACACGTTGCACCGTGAACCGCAATCCGCTTGCGGTTACCTGCTCGCCCTGTTTGGCCAAGCGGCCGAGCTGCTTTGCCACCAAGCCGCCCACGCTGTCAACGTCTTCGTCTTCAAGCTCAAGGTCAAACAGCTCGCCAAGATCAAACAAACTCATGCGCGCGTTTACCAGGTACTTGCCGTCGGGTAGCGCTTCAACATCCGACACGTCGCGGTCATACTCGTCGTTGATTTCGCCAACCAGTTCTTCAATTACATCTTCCATGGTCACCAGACCTGCCACGCCACCGTATTCGTCTACCACCAGCGCAATGTGCATGGAACTCGCCTGCATCTGTTTGAGCAGGTCGTCAACGTTCACGCTTTCGGGCACAAAAATCGCTTTGCGCATGTGGCTTGTAACCGCATCGTTTAGTTTCTCTGGGTTTTCAAACGCAATCCGCGAGGCATCTTTTACGTAGAGAACGCCAACAATGTCATCGATGGATTTTCCACGAACCGGAAGCCTTGAGTAGCCGGTGCGCAAAAACAGGCTCATGGCCTGGCTCAGGGTTGCCGTGGCTTGTATGGTGGCCATGTCGATTCTGGGAACCATGATTTCGCGAACAATGGTCTCGGTGAAGTCGTCAACGCTCTCGATGAGTTCTTGTTCAAACTCATCCTGCACTTCCTTGGGTGCCGAGAGCGGCGTGAACATGAGGTTTACGCGCTTGATCACAAAGTTCAGCCGCTTCAGTAAAGCGGCACCAACCTTGCCGTGACCGAGCCACTTTGCCAAGAACTGGGTCACAAACACGGTGGCTAGTGTGAGAACCACGGCAACCAGAACATTTACCCACCAGAGCAAGCCCTGCGGATAGAGCGCCTGACCTAGTAGCAGCGCAAAGAAACTGAAGCAGAGTAGTTTTAGGAAGCTCCAGGATTCGGCAAGATCAAACTCTTCGTTTCGGCGTAGCGCCGACTCCACCACCGTGATTGGCACGGTGACGAGAGCCAAAAGGGCTGCTAGATAAAGTGCAATCAAGCTGCGGTTTCCTGTGCGTAGAAGTCATTCAGAATCTTCTTCTGCAGACCGAACATTTCGGCTTCTTCTTCCGGTTCTGCGTGGTCGTAGCCCAGCAGGTGCAGAACGCCGTGAGTTATCAGTAGCAGAATCTCGTTCATGGCAGGGTGTCCGGCGGCTTCCGCCTGGGCTTCCGCAAACTCGGGGCAAACAACTATGTCACCCAAAATACCTTCAGGTGCAACTTGAAGGTTATCGCCCGGCACCAACTCGTCCATCGGGAAGCTCAGAACATCGGTGGGCCCGGGTTCATCCATGTGCTTCACGTGTAAATCCGTCATGGTTTCCAAGTCAACAAATCGAATGTAAAGATCCGTGTTGGGGTGCAGCCGCATGTAGTCCATGGCAAAGTGGGCGAGTTTGTAAACGCGATCCTCATCAACCGGCCACTCGGTTTCGTTGCTCATTTCAATGCTCATGCCTTGCCTCCTCGGCTTGTGGTCTTTCGGGCCTGCTGCTCGGAATGCTTTTCGTAGGCATCAACAATGCGCGAAACCAGACTGTGACGAACCACGTCGGCCGAACTCAGATAACGGAACGCCATGTCATCAACGTTTTTGAGGATTCCCTCGGCGGAACGCAACCCGCTCTGGCCGCCAGGCAGGTCAACTTGAGTGATGTCACCGGTGACCACCATTTTGGAGTTGAAACCCAATCGGGTGAGGAACATCTTCATCTGTTCGGGGGTGGTGTTTTGGGCCTCATCAAGGATGATGAACGAGTCGTTCAACGTGCGCCCGCGCATGTAGGCAAGTGGCGCAACCTCAATGGTGCCCATGGTCATCAACTTGGGAATGGACTCGGGGTCAAGCATGTCGTGCAGCGCGTCAAACAACGGACGCAGGTAGGGGTCAATCTTGTCTGTGAGCGTTCCAGGCAAAAAACCCAAGCGCTCCCCCGCTTCCACTGCCGGACGCGTGAGAATGATGCGGCTGACCTCTTTGCGCTGCAGCGCCTGAACGGCCTTGGCCATTGCCAAATAGGTTTTGCCGGTGCCTGCCGGTCCGATTCCAAACACAATGCTGTGTTCGTCAATCGCCTCAACGTATTCCTTTTGGCCAATGGTCTTGGGGCGAATGTTTTTGCCACGCGAACTGAGAATGCTGTGGCTCAACACCTCGGCCGGGCGGGGGCCATCTTTGCGGTCTAGCATCTTGCTGCTGCGCAGGAGGTCCGCCTCGTTTAGAGGTTGGCCCAGTTCGGTTAGCTTGGCTAGCTCATAGATCAGGTCTTCGGCCTTGAGCACCAGAGGAGCGGGGCCACTCAACTGCACCAGGTTGCCGCGAGCCATAATCTCAACCTCGGGCAACTGCGCCTCCATGGCGCGTAGCAGACGGTCCTCGGGTCCGTAAAGCGCAACCAGTTGGTCTTGGGTGAGTTCAACCTTGCGTTGCAGCCAGTCTTCAACCTTTGCGGCTCTGGCGGTTGCCTTGCCCAACGGTTTCTTGATGCTGGCGGAGGTGGTCTTGCTCAATGGCTACTTCTTCTTGCTCGGTTTGGGGGTTGCTACTTGGGGGTTTTACTCGTGATGTGGCCGTGCGCGTGGAACACGGTTTGCCCGGCTTCTTCACCGGTGTTGAAAGTCAGTTTGAACGAACCGGTGGAGTGCTCGGCGGCCAACTTGGAACCCAGTTGGATCAGGTCAACCAGAGCCTCTGGGTTTGCAAATGCCAGCTCGGCAACGTTGGCATGGTGTTCCTTGGGGACCACCAAAATGTGAATCGGCTGCGCAGGGTTGATGTCGTTAAAGGCAACGCTATGCTCGGTTTCGGCCAGGAGCGGCGAACCAATCTCGCGCGAAACAATCTTGCAAAAAATACAATCCATAGAGTTCAAAGTTACCCCCGAATTACCCGCGCCGATTGGTTTGCCAACGATTTACGTGCGCTCACGCCACTAATCCCAGTTACCAAGACGACCCTGCAAAACGCTGATGGCGGCGAGACCGGCCGTGGAAGTACGCAGGATTTCGCTGCCCAAACGAACGCGCACGGCCCCCGCACCCTCCAGCGCGGCAAGCTCGGAATCGGAGATTCCGCCCTCCGGCCCAACCACAATGGCAATACCTGCATCGATGCCCGTACCGGCCGTTGAAAGATCAGTCGAGACCAGAGCCCGCTCGGCCGTGGGGTCCAAAACCAAAACGATTGCGTAATCCGAAACGCGCTTCACCAGTTGATTGGAAGTAACCGGCTCGGAAACCTTTGGAGTGTAGGCCCGTAAAGCCTGCTTTGCCGCCTCGGCAACAATGGTTTGCCAACGCTCAACTCCCTTGGTGACCTTGGCACCATCCCAGCGCGAAACGCTTCGCTCCGCCTGCCAGGGCAGCACCCCAATAACTCCAAGCTCGGTTGCCGCTTGAATGGCCAACTCGTCGCGATCTCCCTTGGCCAACGCTTGCATCAGGTGAATGGCCGGGTTGGGTAGAGGCTCCTGCTCCGCAGTGTTCACACGCATGGTTAGGCTCTGGGCGCCTTTGGAATCATCGATGGAAGCCACCGAGCCAATCACTCGCGCGCCGTTTCCGTTTGCCAACTGAATAGCCTCGCCTACTCGCATGCGTCGCACAGCGATTGCGTGCTTGGCTTCCGCTCCACTGAGCGCAACCAACGAGCCAACCGCAGGCAGCGGGTTCAACGGGTGCGTGAAGAGCGGAACTACCAACTAGTGCCTCTTGTTCTTGCCAAAGAAGCCGGTGGTGCGTTTGCGCAACTCAATCTTGTCGTCGCCACGAAGCGCGGAAAGCTGCTTGAACAGTTCCTTCTGCTTGGAATCCAACTTGGTTGGGGTTGCAACCTGAACGGTGATCTGCAAATCGCCACGTCCGTGGCCACGCAACTTGGTTACGCCCTTGCCCTTGAGAGTGATTACATCACCGGTCTGAACGCCGGGGTCTAGGGCGATCTCTTGCTCTCCGTCGAAGGTTTCGATGCGGGTGTGGCGACCCAGAACCGCGTCATGCAACGGCACCTCGAGCACGCAAGTTAGGTCGTCGCCGTTGCGTCCAAAAATGTCGTGTTGCTTCACCATCACGTCAACGTAAAGGTCTCCGTTTGGTCCGCCGGCAAAACCAACCTCTCCTTGACTGGCTAGTTGCAGTCGCAAGCCGTCTTCAACGCCGGCGGGGATGTTGAGTTCCAAATCGCGGCGAGCACGCACGCGCCCTTGACCACGGCAATCGATGCAAGGATCTGGCACCACCTGGCCGTAACCGCGGCAGGCATTACATGGCTGGCTGGTGATGATGTTGCCCAACATGGAACGCACCTCGCGTTGAACCTGACCGGCTCCCCTACAAACATCGCAGGTCTTTGGTTGGGTGCCCGGCTGGCAAGTGGTGCCGTTACAGGTCTTGCAAATCACAGCGGTATCAATTTCCAGCGTCTTGGCAACGCCAAACACGGCTTCCTTGAGCGTTAGCTCAACCTTGAGCAGTGCATCCTGACCCCGCTCCGCTCGCGAACGCGGACCTCGCGAGCCTCCGCCGCCACCAAAGAACGTGTCAAAGATGTCGCCAAAACCAAAGTTGGCGCCGCCAAAGCCAGGCATTCCTTGCCCGCCCATGTCGTAGTTGCGTCGCTCGTTGTCGTCGCTCAAAACCTCGTAGGCGTGAGTCACGGCCTTGAACTTTTCTTGAGCCTCCGGAGCGGGATTCACGTCTGGGTGCAGCTCGCGCGCCAGTTTGCGGTAGGCCTTTTTGATCTCGTCGGTGCTGGCGTTGCGATCAACGCCAAGTACCTCGTAGTGGTCTGCCAAAACTATCCTCTGTCTCTTCTAAGTTCGCTTGCCGCTAGTTGCCCAGCAGTTTGGTTAGATAACTGGCAACGGCGCTCACCGCTGCAATGTTGGTTCCATAGTCCATGCGGGTCGGGCCAATCACGCCCACCTTGGCAACGTCTGCACCATCGTTTTGGTAGCCGCCAACTACCATCGATGCATTGCTCAACTGGTTGTAGTGGTTCTCCGTGCCAATCAGCAGGCTTACGCCGTTTTGCTGCTCCTGCAGTTCGCCAAACAGCTTAAGTAAAACCACCTGCTGCTCAATGGCCTCAACCAGCGGCGTGATGTTGCCGCCAAAATCGCTCTCGCGGCGAGTTAGGTGCGCGGTTCCGGAGACCAGGAGTTTCTCGCTTCGGTTGGCGTCAACCAAATCCAGAATGTTGCCCACAAAGTCCATGGCCACTGCCTGGCGTTCTGGCGCGAATTCCTTTTGGAAGTTGGCAAGTTTTTGAGCCACCGATGAAAGTGGTGCGTCGGCGAGTTGAGTCATTAACTTGGCCCGCATCTCGCCCACAAAAGACGGGTCGGCATGCGCGCCGAGTTCGAGCACATGCTGCTGAATCCGCCCGGTGTCGGTCACCAAAATTAGGAGCACGCGCGACTCGCTAACGGGAACCAGTTCAACACTGCGTACTTTGGCACGGCCCAACGTTGGGTACTGCACAACGGCCATCTGGTTGGTCAGCTGCGAAAGCAAACGAACCGTTCGACCCAAGATTTCGTCGAGGTCGGCCGAGTTGGCCAAGAAACTTTCAATGGCAAGACGCTCTGCGCTGCTGAGCTGCTTAACCTCGTTTAGCCGATCCACAAAGAGCCGATAGCCCTTATCGGTGGGGATGCGGCCAGACGACGTGTGGGGCGCAACAATCAGCTCTTCTTCTTCGAGTAGCGCCATGTCGTTGCGAATAGTGGCTGCCGACACGTCGAAACCGTGGCGCTCAACCAGCGCCTTGGAGCCAACCGGTTCGCGAGTGGCAACGTAATCCCGAACAATGGCGCGAAGCACATCGGCACTGCGTTCCGGAATCATGGTCACCTCGTTAGCACTCGAGTATCTAGAGTGCCAATTTTACCTCGTGGCTTTGCCTTTGGCTAATAGCCAACACGCCAGATGCTTACCCGCATCGTCCGCATGGAAGGAGCCCTTGATTAGGCTCAAGACATGAGCAATTCGGAACAGCCAAACGTTTACCGCGTTAACCCGTCGGACACCATGAGCGCACAGCAGCAACGCAACTATGCGCTGGTGGTTCACATACTGAGCCTTTTCTTCCCGTTTCTGGCACCGCTCATCGGCTACGTGATTCTCCGCGAACGCGGTGAGTTCATTGCCCAACACACCAGAGCGGCTCTCAACTTTCAGATCACCGTGATCATTGCCAGCGTGCTTCTAGCCATCACTTTGGTTGGCCTTTTGCTTATTTGGGCTGTAATGCTCTACGCGGTGATTCAGATAATTGTTGCCTGCGTTGCGGCAAACAACGGCGAATGGGCCAAGTTCCAGCCCACGCTAAACCTGATTACGGTCTAGCTCAACCAGACCCCAGTGGCTTGACCAGCGGCTAAACGAGCAGCCGGGCCAAACTCGGGAACTAAACCAGAAGTTGCCGCACCACGGTGTCGGCCAGCAAGCGACCGTTTAGTGTGAGTTTTATTACCCCACCGATGGCTGCCTTGGCATCGATCAGCCCATCGGCAATCAAGCCGGCAATCGCCTTGGGGTTGCGCACTCCAAGTTGCTCCAACACCTCAACACTCAACCCCTCGCGGGTGCGAATCTCTAGGAGCACGCGTTCCTCCAGCTGGGTTTCACGCGTTAGCGTCTCGCGCCCCAGCGCCGGCGATTCACCACGGCTCAACGGTGCCACGTAGCTGGCCGGATGCTTCTGGTTCCACCAGCGCACTCCGCCAACGTGGCTGTGCGCGCCGGGGCCGTAGCCCCACCAGTTCTTGCCCTGCCAGTAACTCAGGTTGTGTTCGCTGCGAGTCTGAACCGAACGGCTCCAGTTACTCAGTTCGTACCAGTCCAACCCGGCCGCGGCAAAGGCGGCGTCGGCCATTTCGTATTTGGTGGCCTGTTCGTCTTCGTTTGGCTCGGGCAACTCCCCCGATGCAATCTGCCGCGCCATCTTGGTGCCCGGCTCAACAATCAGCGAATAGGCACTGATGTGGTCGGTCTGCAGCGCCAGTGCGGCATCAATGCTGGTCTGCCAATCATCGATGGTTTCTGTTGGCGCGCCATAGATCAGATCAACCGAGGTCTGCAGTCCCGCCGCCTTTGCCCACGACACCACGTCCGGCAAGGCCTCCGGGTTGTGACCGCGGTCTAGAACGCGAAGCACACTGGGCACCGCCGACTGCATGCCAAACGACACTCGCGTGAATCCTGCCGACTTGAGCTCGGCAAGGAACTCCGGAGTCATATCGTTGGGGTTGGCCTCCGTGGTGACTTCGGCTCCGGGAACAATGCGAAATGCGCTCGTCAATGCTGCAAGAATTTCGCCCAACTGGGCAGCCGGCAATTGAGAAGGCGTGCCGCCACCAAAAAACACGCTCGAAAGCGGCTGCGGAGTGAAGCCCGAATCGGCCAGCACACGCTGGCTGAACTCGATTTCGGCAATCAGGTGCGTGTAGAACTCTCGCTGTGAAACGCCACGCAACTCGGTTGCCGTGTAGGTGTTGAAGTCGCAGTAACCGCAGCGAACCGCGCAAAACGGAATGTGAACGTAGGCGTGAAAAGAATTGTCCTGGGCCAAGGCAACCGTGGCGGGCAACAACCCATCGGTGGGCGCTTTGTCTCCAAGCGGCAACTGGGCCATTACTTAGACTTCTTGTCCTTCTTCTCGCCGTCGGTGCTGAGCGCTGCAATGAAGGCCTCTTGCGGAACCTCAACGCGGCCCACCATCTTCATGCGCTTCTTACCTTCTTTTTGTTTCTCCAGAAGCTTGCGCTTACGACTAATGTCACCGCCGTAACACTTGGCAAGAACGTCTTTACGCATGGCGCGAATCGACTCGCGGGCAATGATTCGAGCACCAACGGCGGCCTGAATTGGCACCTCAAACTGCTGCCTTGGAATCAGTTCGCGCAGCTTGGTGGTGAGTTTCACGCCGTAGGCGTAGGCGTTGTCCTTGTGCACAATGGCGCTAAACGCGTCAACCTGCTCACCCTGCAGCAGAATGTCCACCTTAACCAGGTCACCCTCGGCCAAACCGCTCTCCTCGTAATCCAAGGAAGCGTAACCCTGCGTGCGGCTCTTGAGCTGGTCAAAGAAGTCAAACACAATCTCGGCAAGCGGCAGGTTGTAACGCAGCTGAACGCGGTCTTCGCCCAGGTACTGCATGTCAATCATGCTTCCGCGGCGACTCTGGCAAAGCTCCATGATGGTGCCAACGTAGTCCTTTGGACTCAGAATGTTGGCCTTCACCATTGGCTCCAGCACCTTCTTCACCTTGCCGTCGGGGAACTCACTCGGGTTGGTAACGGTTACTTCTTTGCCGTCATCCATGGTCACTTCGTAAACCACCGATGGTGCGGTTGCAATCAGGTCCAGACCAAACTCGCGCTCCAAGCGCTCGGTCACAATTTCTAGGTGCAGCAGACCCAGGAAGCCACAGCGGAAACCAAATCCAAGAGCCACCGATGTTTCCGGCTCATACACCAGCGCGGCATCGCTCAGTTTGAGCTTGTCCAGCGCCTCGCGCAGGTTTGGGTAGTCGGAGCCGTCAATCGGGTAAACACCCGAGTAAACCATTGGCAGGGGCTCGCTGTAGCCGGTTAGCGGCTCGGAAGCCGGCTTGGCGTTGAGCGTGATGGTGTCGCCCACCTTGCTCTGACGAACGTCTTTCACACCCGTGATCAGGTAGCCCACTTCGCCAACGCCTAGTCCCTTGGTTGGCTCAGGCTCCGGCGAAGAAACACCAATCTCCAGCAGTTCGTGAACCGCTTTGGTGCTCATCATCTGAATCTTTTCGCGGGAGGCCAGGTGGCCGTCAACCATACGAACGTAGGTGATAACGCCGCGGTATGAGTCGTAAACCGAGTCAAAAATCATGGCGCGGGCGGGTGCGGTTGGGTCGCCGGTTGGTGCAGGTAGGGTGCGAACCACGTGGTCCAGCAGTTCTTCAACACCAAAACCAGTCTTGCCGGAAACCTTGAGAATGCTATCCGGGTCGCAACCGATTAGCTCCGAAATTTCCTCGGCATACTTCTCGGGCTGTGCGGCCGGAAGGTCAATCTTGTTGAGCACAGGGATGATGGTCAGATCGTTTTCCATTGCCAAATAAAGGTTGGCCAAGGTTTGCGCTTCAATGCCCTGAGCGGCATCCACCAGAAGGATTGCGCCCTCACAGGCGGCAAGCGAACGCGATACCTCGTAAGTGAAGTCAACGTGACCAGGGGTGTCAATCATGTTGAGCGCATAGGTTTGGCCGTCTACCTGCCAAGGCATACGAACCGCCTGGCTCTTAATGGTGATGCCGCGCTCGCGCTCAATGTCCATGCGGTCTAGGTACTGAGCCCGCATCTCGCGAGCCTCAACCACACCGGTGAGCTGCAGCATGCGGTCTGCCAGGGTGCTCTTACCGTGGTCGATGTGAGCAATGATGCAGAAGTTTCGAATCAGCTCAGGTTTGGTCTTGGCTGGTTCGAGTCTGGTGGTGGCGCGTGGCGACAACGGGTACCTCGTAAATGCTTTTGGGCTGCGATGGCAGCACTCATATTTTGCCATAAACCCGCAAGTTAGTTGCCCAACGCGGCACATACTGATAAAGTTGAGAGTCGGTAATACGGTGAGTGTCTCCACCAAAAACCACAAATCTTTTCAAAGTCGCACAGTTTTGCGCGGCAAATTTAGAAAGTGAAACATGGCAAACATCAAGTCGCAGATTAAGCGCATCAGCACCAACCTGAAGGCTACTGAGCGCAACAAGGCAGTTAAGAGCGAGCTTCGTACCGCTATTCGCGCCGCCCGCGAGGCCATTGCAACCGGAGACAAGGCTAAGGCCGCTGCAGCCGTTGCATTGGCTAGCAAGAAGCTAGACAAGGCAGTTTCGAAGGGTGTAATCCACTCGAACCAGGCCGCTAACAAGAAGTCGGCAATCGCAACCAAGGCAGCTGCCCTGTAAAGATTGCTTCAGGAAAGACCGTCGCTATGCGGCGGTCTTTTTGTTTAACGTGATCATGCGCGGCACTCCAGCCCCCAAGTGAAACGATCCTGATTGGGAGCGTTCTTGCTAGAACTTTCCCGCTAGTGCTTTCCTGCTAGAACTTTCTCGCCAAAACTTTCTCGCTAGAGCGTGTGCTTGCCTGCCGCGTACCAGCCGATGGCCGCCTGAATCAACCCGGCACCGCCAACAATGGCAAGACCCACTCCCCAACCGCCCGTAAGGCTGAAGCTGTAGCCCATGGCAAAGGTTCCCAAGGCGGCAATCAGGTAACCAAAACCCTGCGACACCGCCGAAAGCAGAGTGGTCTGCTTCTGATCGTGCGCCTTGAGTGCAATAAGCGCGAGCGAGAGCGGGAACGAGCAGGCCAAGCCAAGCCCGGCAATCAAACCACCGATGACCGTTACCGCCGCTCCGCCAAACATTAGGAACACGCCTGCCGCGGTAACCAACGAGATCAGCACGGCCACAACCGGCAAGGATTTGAACTTGGCAAGGTTGGCCGTGATGAGCAAACCGGCCGGCACACCCACAATGGTCACAAGCCCGAGCAGGTTGCCCGCCTCTGCCTGAGTGAATCCCTTGGTCTCAAGAATGGAAGGCAACCAGTTGAGCATGCAGTAAAAGTTCATGCTCTGGAGGCCAAAGAAACCAACCAGACTCCAAGTAACCGGATGAAGCCACACGTGTCGATCTCCACCTGCGGCAACCTGATTTAGGCTCGGATGCGCTTGCTCCACCTGCTTGGCCGTCATCAGCCACGTCACCACGGCCAGAACTCCTGGTAGCGCCCATGCCGCTAGCGAGCCCCGCCAGCCGTTGAGAGCGGAGTCGAGGGGAACGGCAAAAACCGCTGCGGCTGCGGCAAAAACCGCCAGAAGCGTGGTGTAAACCGCGGTCATGCGAGCAACTTTTCCGGGGAACTCGACCCGAATCATGGCTGGAAATAGAACGTTGGATACGGCAATTCCGAGCGTGACTAAAACCGAAATGGTTAGCAACGCGTTGTAGCCAAACCAAGGGCGGATGGCAATGCCAATGGTGAGTAGCACCAACATCCATGTGAAGGCCCTGGCTAGTCCCAGCTTGCCCGAAATGTAAGGCCCAAGAAATGCTCCCAACCCAAAACACAGCACCGGCAAGGAAGCCAGCAGACTGGTTTGAGCCGGCGCTAACTTGAGGCTATGTGAGATCTCGCCTAGAAGCGGCCCAACGCCGGACACGGCCGGGCGCAACATGGCACTTATAAAAATCACGGAAGCAATTGCCCACCAATGGCGAGCCCGATTGGGGCGATGTTCATTGCCAGCGGCCAACGCCGGTTTAGATGAACCCTGTCCCTTAGGCAACTTTCAAACCCTTTCGTGAAATCAGCAACAAGAGCCGCTCCATAGCAAACTCCGGGTCGCGTTCAGCACCCTTGGCTGCGGCATCACAAATGGCAATTTCCTGAATCACGGTGGCTAGGCCGTCTTCGGTCCAACCGGAAACTTGGCGGCGCGCCTTGTCAATCATCCATGCCTGCCCGCCCAACTGGGCAATGGTTGCGGACCGGTTCTCATACACCCTGGCCATCAGACGCATCTTGGCTCCCACCGCGGCCACCATTGGCACCACATCAAGCCCACCAGACACGGCGTGTCTAAATAGCTTGAGAGCCTCGCCCGCCTGGCCAGCCAACGCCGCATCAATCACCGTGTAGCTTGTGGTTTGCACCCGGCCCGCGTAGTACCGTTCCACGGTTTTCTCGTCGATGGTTTCGGCAACATCCTGCATCAGCTGATTGCAGGCTGCTGCTAACTCGGCCAAATCATCGGTGAAGGCCTGGCACAAGTCTCGGATTGCGCCGTTGGTAACCTTTCGCCCGCTGGCAGCAAACTCGGCTGTTGCAAAGGCAATGCGTTCTTGATCTTTAGCCAAACGCTCCACCGCAACCTCGGTCACCGCATCACTCGAGCGGAGTGCATCCAACAGTTTCTTTCCGCGTACACCGGTGGAGTGATAAAGCACCACCGTGGAATCGGGTGAAATTTGATTGAGATACGCAATGCCGTCTTCAATCAATGCGTCGGTGCATCGTTCAACGTTGGAAATCACCAGCAATCGCGGATCGTTAAACAGCGATGGTTCGGTTAGCGAGAAGATGTCGGCGGGAGCATAATCCGAGGCGTCCAACTCGGTTACTTCGAGCATTGGGTTGGCAGCCCGCTTGGCGTCTTTGATGGCTCTGATCACTCGAGAAGCCAAAAAATCCTCGGGTCCGGCTATTAGAACAACCGCGCCCGACGGCACGCTGTTGTAGTTAACTTTCTTTGCCTTACCCACGCAACCAGCCTAAACTAACCCGCCCCCGCGGCCGCCCAGGTGAGACGGTTGCCGTTGAACGCTAAGCTCAAACTCCCCTGCAGATCGGTTCTCAAAATCAGGGCACCAATGCTTTGCAACTCATGCAAGGTGAACTGGGTTGGGTGCCCGTAATCATTTCCGGCCCCAACCGATACGGTGGCAACCGTAGGTTGCAACCATTCCAGTAGCTCGGGATACTGATCCGCCGAGCCGTGGTGGCTCACCTTCATGATCAGCGGCTGATTCCGATAGTCCTCGCGCCACCAACTCGCCCGCTCCGCAGCGAGTCGCATCTGCCCGGTGGCCGGGAGGTCAGCCAAGGTAATCAGGTTTACTCGGCCGGAATGCCAAAACATGGTTACGCTGCCATCGTTGGAATCCAGTGCGTCGGCACCGGCCAGGTGGGGTGAAAGCACCAGCCAAGAGAACTCTCCAAGTGTGCCGTTGTCTCCCAGATGAACATGTTGCACCGGAATGCCGGCCCGAACCACCGTTTCTTCTGTGGTCACTGCACCCGGGCGATCATCGATGAAGTCGGTTAGCAATGCCCGATCTACTTTGCGACCCGCCAATGCTCCTGCCACTCCACCAACGTGGTCTAGATCGAAGTGAGTGAGCACCAAAAGGTTTATGTGCGAAATTCCCAAACGCTTGAGACATCGATCCACGGGCCCGGGGTCACGGCCAACATCAATCACCGCTATTTGCGCTGCCGAGCGAATCACTGTTGCATCACCCTGGCCAACATCGCAGCTCACGTAAAACCAATCCCCCGCGGCAAAGGCTCTGCCGACAAACCACTGATTCACTCCGAAAGAAGTAAAACCCACCGTCACCAATAGCACAGCGGCTAGACCAAGCCAACGGACCCTGTTCTTTAGCAGTAGAAAACCGGTCAAACCCGCCAACAACGCCACAGCTAAGCCAAGGCCGGCCAGTCCAACCGGCCAGGAAAGGTTGCTGCCTTGCGCAGCAAAGAAATCCGCCACCGATGCCAGATAGGCGGCTGGAACACTCGCCAACCAGAAAAGCGGCACGGCCAGAGGCGGCCAGAGTTGCGCAACGGTTGCTCCCGCTACTCCGAGAACTGTAATGACCGGCACCACGGGTTCAACTAAAACGTTTGCCAATGTGGAGTAAACGCTGAACTTGCTCTGCAGCAGCACTAGAACCGGCAAGCAGGCCAACTGAGCCGCAAGCGCCACCGCAACCGAGAGCGAGAGCCAGAGTGGTAATCCGGAGACTCTAAGTTGTTGGTTCAGCGGTGGAGCTAGTTGAATCACGCCCCAGGTAGCCAATGCGGAAAGCGCAAACCCGTAGTTGAGACAAAGAATAGGGTCCAGCCAAAGCAACACCAAAACTCCGAGAGCCAGTATCGACAATCCTCGTGGCCTGCTGCCTATGGTCAAAGCTGCCAAGGCAATGCATGCCATGGCCGCGGCTCGAATCACGCTGGGTTGCGGTCCCACCAAAAACAGGTAACCGGCAAGCCCGATTAGTGCACCCACCACACGCCACACTCGTCCCAACCCCAATAGCGCCAACACGCCAAAAAGAGTTGCCACAACTATTGCGCAGTTAGCGCCCGAAACCGCGTTTAGGTGTGTGAGCGAAAGCTCCTTTAGTTTGGTGTTGAACTCGGCACTGAGCAGGCCGGTGTCTCCGTCGGTTAGACCCAGCACCAAGGCCTTGGCACTGCCGGGTGCCGAAACCATTGCTACCGCCGCGGCAACCCGATTGCGCGCCTCTTGGCCCGCTTTGAGAATTTCAACCAAGAAACCATGGCCACAGTTCACGCCAACTTGACCGATGGGACGAAGCGCAACCTGATTCTGCGCGGTTGCGTGTTCTCGTGGCGGTGTCACTAGGAAATCACCAGAGATTGTGGCTCGGGGGCAACCGAGTCTCAGTTGCGCTGCGAAAAGAGTTCCAGCCCCACCCAATTGGTTGGGCTTCACGATGCGAACCGGCACCCGCCCAAACTTTTGCTCGCCCGTGGTCTCTAGTTGCAGTGTCAGCGTGACAAAACGATTAGCCTGAGCCTCCAACTTTGGATTGGATGTCGCTGATCCCGCGGTGAATCCAAACACCAAAGCCACCGGCAGGGTTGCCGCCGCCAAGCTCTTCCATGGTGTTTTGGAACGGACTCGCCAAGTGATTAACACGGCAAATAGCGAAGCCCCAAAACCGACCCACGCAAAAAGCGCCTGACTTGGCAACGCTATTCGCAATGCCATGAATCCCCAGAGCAGGGCAATCAAAAGCAAAGCCATTACACGGTTACCTTTGGTGCAATTTGAGAGAGCAACTTGGGCCCAATGCCCGCAATTTTGGCCAGGTCGTTTATTGAAGCAAACTGACCGTTGGCTTGGCGGTAATCCACTATTCGCCCTGCCAGAGTTGGCCCAATTCCTGGCAGTGAATCAAGTTGCGATTCAGACGCCCGATTCAAATTCAACTTGCCTCCCAAATTGGCAGCGCTACCGCCACTTCCAGTGCCACCGCACGAGTTTTGGTTCAGAGCGGCGGTTTGAGCGAGAGTGGCAATCAGAATCTGCTCGCCGTCGGCGATTGGCCGAACCAGATTGATGCTGGCCTGATCTGCCTGCTTGGTGAAACCGCCAGCGGCGGCAACCGCGTCAAAGACCCTCGCTCCCGACTCCAACTGATAAACGCCCGGCCTAACCACTGCGCCAACCACCTGCACCAACAGTTGCTGCTTGACCGGAGCCGAATTCGCGGCGGGTGCTTTTGAACCATAAGTAACCGGGGTGAACGTTGGACTCGATACCTCACTCCCGTGCCCCGAAAACCCAAACAGGGCCACGAGTAACACAACAAGCCCCAAAACCAGGGAAAGCATCACCGCACGCACCCGCGAAGGCAAGGGCCGCCATTGTTCATCGATGATTCTTTGCAGGTTATTCACCCCGCAAAACTAAAACGCCTCGAGGATTACCCGAGGCGTTGAAGTTGAAGTTGTTGAAAACTACTTGGTTGCGATGTTCACCAGTTTTGGTGCGCGAACAATCACGTTGGCAATCTCGCGGTCGCCAATGGCTCGCTTGACCGCATCGGATGCCATGGCCTGTGCCTGCAGATCCTCGGCTGAGATATCCACAGAAACGTCAAACTTGTCTCGCAGTTTGCCGTCCACCTGAACAATGGCGGTGATGTTGCTCTCCACCAGGAGCGACTCATCAACGGTGAGGAATCCGGCGAGCGCCACACCAGGCTGGTGACCCAGCTTGGCCCACATGTCTTCGGCGGTGTATGGAGCAAACAGGCTTAGCGCCTTGGCAATCTCCTCGGCGCCTTCACGAACGGCAGGATCCGCACCACCAACGCCGGTGTCGATTGCCTTGCGGAGAACGTTTACCAGTTCCATTACCTTGGCAACACCAACGTTGAACTTGAAGCCCTCAATCTGAGCGGCAAACTCCTTGGCAAACCCGTGAACCGCTTTACGAACATCGGTGTTTCCGGTCTTGAAGTCAACGCCTGGAGCACTGGTCACGTCGTTGGCCAAACGCCAGGCACGAGCCAAGAACTTGGCGGCACCGCTTGGCGATACGTCGGCCCAGTCAATGTCGTCTTCCGGTGGACCGGCAAACGCCATGGTCAAACGAACGGCGTCCACTCCATGCTCGTCAAGCTGATCGCTCAAACGAACCAGGTTGCCGCGCGACTTGCTCATTGCCGAACCGTTCATGAGCACCATGCCCTGGTTGAGCAAACGGGTAAACGGCTCTTCAAAGTCAACGTGGCCTAGGTCGTGCAGCACCTTGGTGAAGAAGCGTGCGTAGAGCAGGTGCAGAATGGCGTGGGTTACGCCACCCACATACTGGTCAACCGGTGCCCACTGCTTGGCTTCATCGGTGTCAAATGCCACGGTCTCGCTGTTTGGCGAGAGGAAGCGCAGGAAGTACCAGCTGGAGTCCACAAAGGTGTCCATTGTGTCGGTATCGCGCTTGGCAGGCTTGCCACACGAAGGACACGCCACGTTTACCCATTCGGTTGCTCCACCCAGAGGCGAAGTGCCCTTTGGCGAGAGATCAAGCCCCTCGGCTGGTGGCAACTCAACCGGCAACTGCTCTGCGGTAACCGGAACCTCGCCACAGCTCTCGCAGTGAACGATAGGAATAGGTGTGCCCCAGTAACGCTGACGGCTAATCAGCCAGTCGCGCAAACGGAAGTTCTTGCTGGCCTTGCCCTTGCCCTGTGCTGCAAGCAACTCGGTCATCTTGGCAATTGCGGCGGCCTTACCCAGTCCGTTGAGCTCGCCAGAGTTGACCATTACGCCTTCGCCAGTGAACGGCCCATCGATGGTTGCCTCTGCGTCAACCGGCTGCACCACGTGACGGATTGGCAGGTTGAAGGTGCTGGCAAAGTCGTAGTCGCGCTGGTCGTGGGCAGGAACGGCCATGATGGCACCGTGTCCGTAGTCGGCCAGAACGTAGTCTGCCGCCCAGATTGGCAAGCGTTCGCCGTTGACCGGGTTGATTGCGTAGCGCTCCAGGAACACACCGGTCTTGTCGCGGTCGGTGCTGAGGCGCTCAATGTCGTTGCTCTGCTTAACAATGCTGAGATAGTTGGCAAACTCGGCCTGAACTTCCTCGCTGGCACCTTCGGCAAGTTCGGCGGCGAGCGCGCTGTCGGCGGCAACCACCATGAAGGTTGCGCCAAACAGGGTGTCCGGGCGGGTGGTGTAAACCGTTACCGGGTCGGTGCGCCCCTCAATAGCAAACTCAACGTCGGCTCCGTAGGAACGGCCAATCCAGTTGCGCTGCATGGTGAGCACCTTGTGTGGCCAGTTCCCCTCAAGGGTGTCTAGGTCGTCAAGCAGGCGGTCGGCGTACTCGGTTACCTTGAAGAACCACTGGGTCAGCGCCTTCTTGGTAACCACGCTGTCGCAACGCTCACAAAGCCCCTGAACCACCTGCTCGTTGGCAAGCACGGTCTGGCAGCTTGGGCACCAGTTGACCAGCGAGTTCTTGCGGTAGGCCAGGCCCTTCTTGTAGAACTCCAGGAACAGCCACTGGTTCCAGCGGTAGTACAGGCTGTCGCTGGTGACCAGAACGCGATCCCAGTCAAAGCTGCAGGCATAACGGCGCATCGATGATTTCTGCTGCGCAATGTTGTCGTAGGTCCACCCGCGTGGATCCAAACCGCGCTTGATGGCCGCGTTCTCTGCTGGCAGACCGAAGGAGTCCCAACCGATTGGGTGCATAACGTTGAAGCCGCGCTGAACCCAGTAACGGGAAATAACGTCGCCAAGCGCATAGGCCTCGGCGTGACCCATGTGAAGGTCACCCGATGGGTAAGGGAACATGTCGAGCACGTACTTCTTTGGGCGGGTGTCGCCGGCCTTGCCCGAGGCAAACGGACGCAGTTCGTCCCAAACCGGCAACCAACGGTCTTGAATGTCCGTTACGTTGTAGCCGTTTTCTTCTGGAGCGTGCTCTTGCGCAGTAGTCATTTACTCACTTGGTTTCTTGCTAAAAAGGTCTGGTTTCATGGCCGCAAGGGCGGCAAAATCCTGAACCTCTAGGTTACCAGCGCAGGCGCCGAAAAACGTGTGGAGTCCAGCCCACCTAGCGCGCCAGGACCTGCCACGGGTCTGGGCTGTTCAATGCGCTAAGCAGGGCGGCAGCTTTGAGCTTGGTTTCCTCAAGTTCGGCTTCCGGGTTGGAGTCAATGGTGATACCGCCGCCCACCCCGAGACTCACGGTTGAGCCGTGGAACACCAGGCTGCGAATCACCATGCCCAGGTCTGCACTGCCATCGATGCCCAAGTGACCCACCACACCCGAATAGACTCCGCGCGGAGCGCCTTCCAGCTGGTCAATAAGTTGCATGGCTCGAATCTTTGGCGCACCGGTCATGGAGCCGCCGGGGAAAGCCGCTGAGAGAGCCTGTTCAACCGTTGCCCCGGTCTGCAGTTGCGCCTCAACCGTGGACACCAACTGGTGAACCGTGGCGTAACTCTCCACCTCAAACAACTGGGTCACCGCAACCGTGTTTGGTTCGGCCACGCGTGCCAGGTCGTTGCGCATCAGGTCAACAATCATCAGGTTTTCGGCGCGTTCTTTGGGGTCGTTGGCCAGTTCGGCTGCATTTGCGGCATCGATAACCGTATCGGCAGACCTGGGTCGCGTGCCCTTGATGGGCCTCGTGGAAAGCTGTCCGTTGGCACTTACGCTCAGGAACTGCTCCGGCGAACTGCACACCAGCGCTGTATCGCCCGCGCGCACGTATGCCGCATAAGGCGCAGGATTGCTCTCTCGAAGTCGCAAAAAAACCTCTAGCGGATTGGCCGAGTGTTCCAGTTCAATCCGGTTAGTCAAACACAGTTGGTACACGTCACCGGCGGCAATGTGCTGTTGGGCGCGGGCGATCAGCCCCAAGTAACTGTCATCGGTGTGGGCAATGCTCACTGGAACGGCAGGGGATGCGGCGGCATTTCGCATCTTGTAGCCAATCTGCTGCCCACCAGAAAGCGCTAGTCGCAGCATGGCCGCCTCCAGCCAGTGTTGGAAGTCCTCGGGTTTGGCAAAGTAGCCCACAAAGTACACCCGGCTGGCCGCGTGGTCAAAGACCAGTGCCTCGCGCACTTCTAGCCAGGTGCCGTGAGCATCATCGATGCCTGCCAGCGGATCCTGCGGGTAATCCTGCCATCCCACAAAGCCGGGGCGGAAAGCAAACGGCAACGTGGTGTCCGCATCGCTCGGGACATCGCCCCAACCCGCGCGCTCGGCGAGCGCAGCATGCGCCTCGGCCGGAGTGAACACCCGATTTCCGTAGGCGTGACCCAAAACACTGAACCGTTGGGTGTGATGTTGTTCGCGGTCCAACCAAAACGCGTATTCGTCCTTCCCAAAAAGGGTTACGAATACGTCGGCGGGATGAATCCAGCCCTGCATGCAATAGGCGTGTAGCTGCATTCACTCCCTTTCAAAAATTCGGGTTTTGGTCGGCGTATGGTGGGTATCTGGTAGGGCGGATTTCCAAGCCCATTTTTGCCAATAACCTATAGGGTAAACGCAACCCAATGCGGGCTGCCAATACTGAACGGAGGAACCATGCTTGACGGCGAGTTCTTCCGCTTTGAAAACGACCGATTGGTTCCCTGCCACGACCCGGTTGACGAGGTACGATTGGCCGCCGCCGACTCTTGGTTGGTGGAATCCGGCCGGGTTCGCAGCCTGGAGCAGCACCTTGAGCGTTTCGGCGGTTGGGTAGCCACCCAGTGCCCCCAGCTTGCCGCCGAACTCCCCCAGTTTTTTGCCGCGGTGATTGCCGCGCTGCCGCGTGAAGGCCGCTGGTTCCCGCGCATGGAACTGCATTTGGAGACTCAAGCCGCCAATTCGGGCATCGATGAGGGTTTGCCGGCTCTGTATTTGCGGTTGCGTGAGGCCCCCGAACAGTTGG